>Ga0315274_10000566_pt1 | contig 57539 bp, 54 predicted proteins | sample YL17G02_20_MG_FD_203700 | JGI IMG/M metagenome (GOLD analysis project Ga0315274, IMG submission 203700) | Sediment microbial communities from Yellowstone Lake, YNP, Wyoming, USA - YL17G02_20 | ecosystem: Environmental > Aquatic > Freshwater > Lake > Sediment | place: USA: Wyoming | collected...
CAGAAAATTCATCCTTATTCAAGGAAGTTAAATATCCATCGACGCCGTCTTTAATTAAATCAGTCGGCCCCATAATACCAACTGCTACTGCCGGAATTCCGGCGGCCATCGCTTCAGTAATAACTATTCCTTGAGTCTCAGTGATAGATGGGAAAACAAATATATCAGCAGCGCCAAAAAAACGATTAGCAACTGTCTTTTCCTGCATATCAGTAAAAGTCACAAGAGTTTCCAATCCCAATTCTTTTACTTTATTTTGAAAGTTTCCAAGTTCAGGTCCGCCACCGACCATTAAAAGGTGAAAGTCTTGGCGTTTTAAAGAGAGTTTCTGAATAGCTCCAAATAGGAAGTCGAGATTTTTCTCTTTAGCGATACGGCTGACATACAACAAGATCTTTTTATTCTCCAGAATGTGCCATTTTGTCCGTAAAACTTCCTTATCGAAATGGCTCTTAAAAACTCCCAAGTCCACGCCAGTTGGTATGGGTTCGATGGGAGTTCGTACTCCGTAAGACAGTAAAACTTTTTTCATTGAAGGAGAGGGAGTGATTACTTCATCACAGGCATTGCAATATCTGCGGCTCATGCCAATAATTATTCCCCGAGATATTCCTGAGAACAAGGGCACATAGTGAGTGTATTCAGCAATTAATGTGTGGTAGGTATGAACAACGGGAATTCCCAAACGGCGGCCGACTCTAAGGCCTAATTTACCAATTGAAAAGAGATGTTGGGTATGAATAATATCCAATTTTAAGTTTCCGGCTCTTTTTACAGTCGAAGCCGCCGATAGCACAGGAAAGGCGATAGGGTAGTGGCCTTGGCCGGGCCAGTTGAAAGAGGGGTAACGGCAGACATTATTTTCATCTCCTTGGCGCTTTTTGTTGGCAGGTGCAAAAATAAAAAACTTATGCCCTCGCATTTCTAATTCCTTACGGAACGTTTCAATTGAGACGACAACTCCGTTAAGAGTTGGCAAGTAGCACTCAGTAAAAATACCTATCCTCATTTGATCCTTTAGCTATATCTTATCAGATTTTTGATGACGAAAAAACCGCCCCCGAAAGGGCGGTGGAAGATCGACGGTGAGTTTTGTAAACCAATGGGGAAATAGTGATTAAGAAGGCGAATACCGATGAAATAAGGAGGAAAGTGCTCCTGTCTCATCGGTCCAATAGATCAACTTCAGTAATTGTCTGCCGTCATCTGAGGGAAGAGTGAAGTAATAGTTGCAGACAGAGCACATCTGGTTTTTTGTGCTAATTAAGCCGGGGCATTTTGGAGTGGGACAGGTCATTTCCACTAGGTTTCCTTTGGGCCAACAGACCACTCCATGCGTTTGCTGCCATCTTGTCAACCAGATATAGAATTCAAGCGCTTCCGACAGTTGACGAATCGCTTTTTTCATGCCGCCGATTTCTCCTAAGGCCTCGCGGATATGTCTCCTTTGTTTCCTAACGTCGCTAAAACGTCCTATGATAGCGGCAATTCCCATTAACGATATCACTAGAAGTACAATTTCTGTTGAGGTCATTACGCACCTCCTCGGCCAGATTGTCAACTGTCAACATCATAGCAAATCGATCGGGTCAACGTCAACGATCCAACCGATGGGGAGAGTTCGTAAAAAATCATCGAGGCCGCGATTTCTTTTTTTGAGTTTGAGAATAATTTGCCAGCGAAATTTGTTTCGTTCTTTTTTGATGAAAGCAGGGGAGGGACCCAAAATAGTTATCGGTAATCGGTTATCGGTTATCAGCTTATCAAGATTATAATAAATTTTTTGGGTTTCCTCCTTACAAACAGAATCATCAGGATTTTTATACAAGAGGCGAATGAGCTGTATGAGGGGAGGGAAATTAGACTTTTTACGATTTTCAATTTCGTCGAGAAAAAATTTATTGTAGTCCAAGCGCGCCAAATCAGAAATTACATAGTTTTCCGGCAAATGAGTTTGAATAATCCCCTGCTCGCCTATTTTTAGGAATTTATAGAGATTTTGAAAAGTTCTTTCAGAAGAACGAAAATCAGGAAAATTTAGGCCTTGATCGGCATCGATTATTCCAACTAAACCAATTGAAGGAAAATTAAATTTTAAAGCATAATTAGTGACAATGGCAATATCCCAATTATTTTTAGAATTTGCTTCGTTTAGCTCCTTTTCAATTCGAATAATTTTTGTCTTTGGCCAGAAATCAGAAATAAATTTTTTAATTCTGGCAGTACCAAGGCCAAAAGGCCTAATTTTAATACTTTGACATTTAGGGCAAGCTTCCGGTAATGGATATTCTCTATCACAGTGGAAGCAGATAGCTGAAGAACCTTTTGGAATAATTGGCAAGCCACATTTTTGGCAGGAAGCAGCCCAGCCGCAATCAGCGCAGGAAAATTTAGTGCCTTCACCTTTTCGATTTAAAACTAAGACAATCTTTTGATTTTTTCTTAGAACCTCATCAATTCTTTTTTGCAAAGGAACGCTGATTACCTGTTTTTCGAAATTCATATCGATAATTGTAATCTCAGGATTTTTAGCCAGATTTGATTTTTTTAGGATAATATTTTTATTTAAACAATCAAAATATGTTTCAATTCGAGGGGCTAGCGAGCCTAAAATTAAATTTGCCCCGGCAATTTCTGATAGTTTTTCTGCAACTTTTATTGCATTAAAACGTGGGCTGCGGTCGTTTTTATAAGTTTCATTTTCTTCTTGGTCAACAATTATTAGACCAAGATTATAAGCAGGCGAAAATAGTGCTGATAAAGATCCGATTATTATATTAGACTTCTGGCTACGGATATTATCCCATTCTAACCATCTCTGTGTCCGTGTCATTTGGGCATGAATAATAGATAAAGGTTGAGCGATCTTATTCGTAAAAAAGCTCACTAATAAAAGATCTGGAACTAAAATAATTACTTGCTTTCCTTTTTTAATCGTTTGTCTTATGGACTCTAAATAATAATTTAATCTACGATTAAAATCAGCTTGAATTAAATATTTTTTGGGATTAAAAAGTTTTTTCTTAGTTTGAAAATTGATTGTAATTTTCCCAGATTTATTCTTAATTGCTCGAATTGCCGGCGGGACAACATTCTCAAATAAAGTTTTTCCAAAAGGGGCCAGGTAATATTCAGACATCCATTGGGCAAGTCTGATGTGGATCTCGTCAACGACTGGCTCTGGATAAATAATTCGATCGATTGGTTTTAAAGTTTCTATATCCGATCGATGTTTAAGATCGATAATAATTCCTTCGAGCTTTCTTCCATGGAAAGGAACCTCGACCAAAATGCCAGGTTTTATTTGCGGCAATATTTCCGGGGGGATTGAATAATCAAAAATCGCCGTATTTAAAGTCCGGACTTTAGGAACTATTCGAGCGATTTGCATTTATTCTTCCTCGAAACGTTCAACTGTGAAACGATACAAAAAAATCGGTTCTTCGGGAGCAATGCCAGCTTTTTGCCGAGCAATTGCAACTTGGTACATTACATCATCAACCCCTTCAAGGTCCGGTAAAAGTAATCCAGTTCTTCCGTCAGCTGACTTTACAATTACACCATATTTTTTAGGGTCTAATGATTTTTCTGTTGGAATTGGTTCTGGCTCAGATAAAATATCAACAGAGATGTTCAAATTAGTTATCTCATCCTTTTCCAATGGTGGGAATCTTAGATCTCTGGTTGCCTCAACCGCATTAGATATAATTTCTGAAGCAAGATTTTTGGAAACTGGCAAAATCGTCCCAATGCAGCCGCGTAATTCATCAGAATCTTTTGTGTGGATTGATACGAAGCAGCCAGCGCTCTTCCCGAGTAAATCTTTTGGCCAATTTTCCTTTTCGGGCAATTTACCAACACTCAGGTGTTTATCGATTGTATCTTTTGCTAATTTAACGGCTGAATTCATTAGGACTCCGGTAATTTATAATTTAAAACTAGATATCCGACTCCAAAAGGCCCCTCATAAGATAGAAATTCAGGAGTGGCATCTGAGCCATCTAAAATACCCGAAAGGATCAAAATTGATCGATAGCCGCACTCACCAGCATCCTCAACAAATTCTTCATCATAATATAAAATATCTTTGAATTTATTTTTCTTAAGATCATCAACTAATTTTTTATCGAAAATTTTACCTGCCTTTGAAAATCCTGCCGGTGCTCCTGAAATAAGACGATGTGATAAATCACCGGAAGCAATTACGCCGACTCTTTCAGGATATTTCTTGATTACGTCTCGAATAATTTGTCCAAAAGTAAAATGTGAGGCTCTGTCTAGTCTAGAATAGGTGATAGGTAAAACTTTAAAAGAATTTTCTTGTTGGGAAGCTAAAAAATGTAGTGGAACCATTATGCCGTGATCTAGTTCAAAGAACTCTCCTGAATTATCATAAAGCAATGTATTTATCCCCTGAGCTTTTGCTTCCCGATCTATTGTCTGTGCGAGTCCCAGATCATTCTCAAATTCACAGACTAAATCAGGCTGGCCAAATTGTGCGAAGCTGCCAAACAGTTTTTTCATGCAAGCTATGCTGAAACGGTCAGAGTAAATCAACATGTGCGGGGAAATTATTATTAAAGTATCGATTTCAGCCTCTTTAAATTTAGAGGAAATCTTTTTCATTGCTAAAATTGTATTGGAAACTTTTGCCAAATCTTCTTCTTTGCCAATCGGCGGAACAATTATTGGGGGATGGGGGGAAATTGCGGCGAAATTTAAAGACATTAAATTATCCCTTTTATTTTATTGATGTCGTTATTCTTAAAAAATTTTAAGAAATTTTTAGCGATGTTCTGGGAGGTCTTCGGGTTTAGGTAACTGGAGCTTCCGATAAAAATAGCACTAGCACCAACCATCACAAATTCAAGAGCATCTTTGAAATTTACAATGCCTCCACCTCCTATTATAGGGCATTTGAAACGATTGTAAACTTCAAAAACACACCGAAGAGCTAGGGGTTTGATGGCAGGCCCAGAGTATCCACCAACTTTTTTATAAAGTTTTGCTTTTTTCTTTTGTGTATCAATTTCTAAGCCTAAAAAGGTGTTGGGGAGCGTGAGGACATCTGCGCCGCCATCTAGTGCTGCCTTTGCGGTGATGGTTATATCGGTAACATTAGGCGTAAGTTTTACAATCAAAGTATTGTGGTAAACTTTTCTTATCTTTGAAACTAATTTTTTTAAAATATTGGGATCTGTGCCAAAAATAAGACCGTTTTCAACATTTGGGCAGGAAACATTGACTTCGATTGCCTCAGTTCTATCATTTAATTTTTTTGCTAACTCAATATATTCTTTTTCGCTGTGGCCGCCAATACTGCTAATGATGGCAACATTAAATCTTTGCCAAAAAGGTAGTTCGTCTTTCAGATATTTTTTAAGCCCCGGATTTTTAAGGCCAACACTATTTAGAAAACCATATTTAGTTTTAACTATATGGGGTAGAGGATTGCCTGCAAGAGGCTGTAGCGTAATTGTCTTAGTCGTTATTGCTCCCAAAAGATTAACATCGATATGATTTGTTATTGTCCGATCAAAAGTCCCCGACGCCAAAACTACAGGATTTTTTAGAGCCAATTTTCCTAATTTTATTTTACATTCAGACATGTCTAAACAATTATACCACAGGAAGCTGAACCGTTTTAAACCCACCTACGAAGTGGGTGTAAATTGGTTAGGAGGTTTGCTATAATTAGAATTAATATGAGAAAAAATCCGTTAGTAGCTGGGGAAATCTATCATATATTCACTAGAAGTATTGCTGATTTTAAGGTTTTTAATGAGACGGGTGATTTTGAAAGAATGAAGCATCTGGTAAGATATTATCAAGTGAAGAATGACGTAAAATTTTCAAATTTTATCGATTTAAAAATTGTTCTAAAAGAAGGCGTTGATAATTCCTTAGAGTTATTGTTAAAAGACAAAGAAAAATTGGTTCAAGTCATCGCCTATTGTCTCATGCAGACGCATATTCATTTGATTCTTAAACAATTAGCTAAAAATGGAATTCCAAAGTATATGAAAGATATTTTAAATAGTTACAGTCGCTATTTCAACATTAGGCATAGGAGAAAAGGTCCTTTATGGGAATCCAGATTTAAAAGTGCTTTAGTCGATAGCGATGAGCAATTACTTCATTTAACAAGATATATTCATCTTAATCCCTCAACCGCAAAACTGGTTGAAAAGCCGGAAGATTGGAAATTTTCATCATATAGTGAATATCTTTCAAGGGAAAATAATATTACAAGTTTTTGCCAATTTAATGATATTTTAGACATAGAACCTACTTCTTATCGTAGATTTGTTAATGATCGGATATCATATCAGAGAGAACTCACAAAAATAAAGAATTTAAAAATTGATTAACCAGATCAAACTGAACCCACCTACGAAGTGGGTCGAAAATGGTTAGGGGTTTGATTCCTTTAGAGAAAACGGTATTGTAATTTTCCAAGAAACTTGACCTGTTCGGTATACTCAGGGTCAATGCTGAGTAAAATCGAAGTATTGACAGCGGCAGAGAGAGAGAGTTAAATGAGAATAGGGATTTAATAAAAATAGGAAAGGAGAAAATTATGGGAGAGGGAGAACAAGAAATTTTGGGGATAGAAGCGAATAATGAGAATGAGGCAAGCCCAGAGAGATCTGATAGATTTCAATCTATTGCCCAGAAGGTTCTAGCGAGGTGGGAGAGAATACAGTTTTCAAATCCTGATGAAGCGAGAGCAATCGAAAACGAATTGTTTGATGAGTTAATAGAAAGAATTATACTAGTAAGATTAGTAGATAGAAATGTTAACAGTCCTGAGAAAACCATGAAAGACTTTTCAAAATGCGATATAAATGGTGGAGTCGATTATTTGGATTTACATAATATTGATGAAGAAGACATCCACCAGGATACTTTTTTAAGAGTGGCTCGTGCGATGGACGCAATTCAAGAAAAACATTGATCATAAATTCTAGACATTTCCTAAATGCACATATTTAAGTCCGGCTTTTTTGCCGAGAGATTGGGCGAGCTCCAAGGTAGCGATAGGTGTTGGAGGAGTATCTTGCATTTTATAGGCCGGAAAGAAACGGGAAATATGCCAGGGAATGGTTTTAGATATAGATACAAGAAATTTGGCGATTCCTCGCAGTTGCTGCTCGTCATCGTTAACTCCGGGAACTATAAGGGTGGTAACCTCAAGATGAATCTTGCGTTTATAGATCTCTTTAATATTATCTAAAATTGGCTGCAGTTTGGCGCCGGAATATTTTAGATAATTTTCTTCCGAGAGGCCTTTTAAATCAATGTTAATAGCATCCAAGTAGGGAGAAATCGAATCTAAAGTTTCTTTGGTCATGTAGCCGTTAGAAACCCAAATATTTTTAAGACCCTCTTTTTTTGCAAGTTTCATTGTATCAAGGGCAAATTCAAGAAAAATTGTTGGTTCAGTATAAGTATATGAAATTGACGGTGTTTGGTATTTTTTAGCATCGGCAATGATTTGTTCTGGCTCCATTTCAACGCCTAAGCGGTTCATTACCATATCACGATCGAAATCAGCCTTGGTACATTGAGAGATGTCATCATTTTGGCACCAAAGACATCTAAAATTACAGCCGACGGTGGCGATTGATAAAGAAAAAGTTCCTGGCATAAAATGATATAAAGGTTTCTTTTCAATCGGATCAATGTTCTCAGCAATTACTCGACCATATACGAGCAGAAATAACTTACCCCGATGATTCTCTCGCACACCACAAATGCCACGTTTAAAAGGGGCAATTCGGCAACGATGGTTGCATGTTTGACATTCGATATAATCGCCAGATTTTTTATAGAGGTAGCATTCTTTCATTACTTTTCCTAAAATTATTATATCAGATGTGATAAAATGTAGCCATGAAAAGGATAAGATGTTCAAAGATCGCATGGACGCTGGTGAAAAATTAGCTCAGAAGATAAAAAAGTTAGATCTTGACAAAGAGAATACTATTATCCTGGCTTTACCGCGAGGTGGTGTTGTTGTCGCAGAAAAAATAGCCAAAGATTTAGATCTTCCGCTTGATATAATTGTCACAAGAAAAATAGGCGCGCCGCTGAATCCAGAATATGCAGTTGCTGCAGTTGGAGAAAATTCAATTATTTTAAATCCGAGAGAAAAAATTGACGAAAATTACATCAGGAAACATTCAGAAAAAGAGCGTTTAGAAATTAAACGTCGTTTGCTTTTATTCCGCGGTAAAAAAGCGTACCCTGATTTGAAAGATAAAATAATTTTGTTAGTTGACGATGGGATTGCCACAGGGCTGACAATGGAAGCCGCAATTAAAGAAATTAGATTTCATAAACCGGAAAAAATCATTGTCGCTGTACCAGTAGCGCCACCAGACACAATAGATCATATTGAAAATCTTGTCGAAGAAATTATAGTGCTAAGTATTGAGCCGATTTTTTTTGCAGTAGGGCAATTTTATCAGAGTTTCCAACAAATTCAAGATAATGAAGTGAAAGATATCTTAAATTCATTGTAACTTTTGTATTATTAATGTTGATCTCAGGATGGTGAACAAAACCAGCATCTTTAAATGGATAAATAATCACCCAGGCTTTACCAATAATATTTACCTTTGGCAGAACTCCCCATTCTCGGGAATCAGAAGAGTGTTGTCGATTATCTCCCATGACAAAATACTCGCCAGGTTTTAAAGTCATGCGATATACTTTGTCAGGCTCATTTGTATAAGTAGAATTTTCCTCTTGAATATAATCTTCATTAATCGGTATGCCACTGATGGAGACTTCGCCGTCCTCAATGATGATTGTGTCACCTGGCACACCGACGATTCTTTTTATATAGTCAACTTGGGGGCTGGGAGGAGCTTTAAAAATAACCACATCACCTCTTTTCGGCTCACGAAAATCATAGGTTACCTTATCAACCAAGAGTGCTTCTTTATCATGAAAATCTGGCTCCATCGAGGAGCCATCGACAATATAGGGCTGGACAATAAAAAGACGAAATACTATTCCGATTATGAGTACTAAATCAAATGGCCAAGCTATGCCAAACCAATTTTTAATCGCTGTGTCCTGGCCGCTGGCGCCTTCTCTAGAAGTATTAATTGCCATTCTCATCCAAAGTACAAAACCAGATAGACCGATAATACTGAGCACTACACCAATAGTTAAAATTATATAATAACCGGGCGTGTCGGCTGATAAAGTTAGGAGCAGCAAGATCCCATAAATTGCATTAGCAATAGAGATTAATAAATATATCATTTTACATGTGGACGATGGTGGCCACTGACCGTCTTGAACGGTCGACCTTCGCGATGTGAACGCGACGCTCTAACCAACTGAGCTAAGTGGCCTAACGGTCAGCTGCCTTTAGGTATGTACTAATCGTCCAATAATTAAAAAACCCCTTTTATTAACAATCCTTTTCCCATCTTAACATTATTTGACAATTATTTCAAATAAGCGATAATTAAATCGGGAGGAAGAATGTATCCAATTCTCTTTAGTATTGGCAGAGTCCATATATACACCCATGGAGTGATGATCGTCTTGGGGATTATTTTAGGAAGTGTTTTGCTTTATTTAATGGCTCAGAAAAAAGGTTTCGAGACAGATTTCCTTTTTGATACAATCGTTTATTCAATATTTGCCGGGTTGATCGGTGCTCGTCTGGCATATATAATTCTTTATCATAATCAATTCGCCAATTTTAAAGAAATGCTTTTTATCTGGTATGGGGGGTTAACTTCTTTCGGAGGCATCATTTGCGGATTCTTAGTTTCTTGGGCAATATTACATTACAAGAAAAAACCAGTTGGTGAGTGGTTTGATATTGGGATCATTGGTTTTCTTGTCGGTTGGGCTGTCGGCAGGGTTGGCTGCTTACTTGCGGGCGACAGCCTCGGAATCGTATCTGCCTCAAAAATAGCAATATGGGGGAGGCTGCCTTCCCAGCTATTTGAAAGTATCTGGGCAATAATTTTAGCAGCTGTTTGTTACTTTATTTATTTAAAAAAATCAAAATGGAATTTACCAGACGGTTTTATATTCTTAGCGGGCGTTTCGGGTTATGCAATTGGCCGTTTTGCTATTGATTTTTTTAGAGATGAACCGTTGATATTAAATTTTTTAAAGGCTAGCCAGATCTTTAGCCTCTTGATTTTTATTATTGCCGCCTTCATTATGGGCGTAATGATAAAAAGGCTTAGAACAAACAGTCCTAGAAGGGAGTTTTAGTGGCGGTATTAAAAAATATTTCCGACAGGCTTTTCCTAAGAAGACAAAAGAAAATGCTTGCCAGAGAACTGAAGCGTCTAGAAGAGCAATATAAAATAACTAGAGACTTTCCAGAATACGGTACTTCAGAAGATGAAAATGCCCAAGAAGTTGAAAAAATCCAAGAGAGCTTAGGCTTACAAAAAAATATCAAGAATATGATTCGTGACACCAAAGAAGCTCTCCGAAAAATTGAAAAAGGAAAGTATGGGCAATGTGAATCATGCAAGGGCGAAATTGAACCAGGCAGGCTAAAAGCATATCCGGCGGCTTTGCTTTGTGTGTCTTGTGTAAATAAAAAATATAAAAAAAGATGATTAAAAAAATCTACCCCTATCTATTAGGGGTCGGATTGCTTTTACTCGATCAAGTAATTAAATGGTGGGTGGTGAATATTCACCCATTATTTGTATTAAAAAATCCAAATATAATTTTTGGGATGGGCCCGAAATTGGATTTATTTTTTTGGATTACATTTTTCTTGATTTTGATATTAGCTTTATTTACAATTGAAAGACAAAAGCCCAAGGTAAAGAAAGATAATGCCGATCCTTTTTTAAAGCAAATATTGCCGATAAGCGTAATGATGGCAGGCGTAGTAAGTAATCTAATTGACAGAATTTTCAGAGGGGCGGTAATAGATTATTTAAGGCTGCCATTTTATACGAAAGTCAGTTTTAATCTAGCGGATGTTTTTATAATTATTGGTGCAATTATTTATGCCTTTCAAGTAAGGCAGGAAACAAAGGAAATAAATGAGAGTAAAATTCTTAGGCACAAGTAGTAACGAGCCATTGCCTCGAGCAGGTTGCGATTGCGATCAATGCAGTTCAAAGGATAAGAAAGACAAAAGATCAAGATCGTCTATCCTGATAAATAAAAAAATCCTGATTGATGCTAACCCCGATATTGGCAAACAATTACGGCCTCCACAAGTAAAATCTTTAGAGGCGGTGTTAATTACTCATGAACATCAAGATGCTGTTGGCGGCCTAAAGGATCTTTTAAGGATGTGGAGAGATATCAGAATTATTAAACTAAATCCCGGCCAACATTTTAAACTTTTAGGAATTGATTTTTATGCTTTTAAAGTCAAGCATAGCAATTTAATAACTACAGTCGGCATAGAAATAGGCCCAATTGTCTATATGCCAGATATCGCTGACCTAGATTGGGCAATGAAGTACTTAAAAGAATCAAAGATTGCGATTATTGACGGTTCATCTTTAGGCAGAAGCTTCGGCGGCCATATGTCGGTAAACGAGATTGTCGGCCAGACAAAGCAATTAAAGAATTTAAAAAAAATCTATTTTACTCACAACGGCCATACGAGACGTACTCATAGAGAAATGACAAGTCTCATTCAAAGAATCGGCGATAAGCGCTATCATATCGCATATGATGGGTTAGAAATAAAGGCTTGACGGTCTAAGTTTGATTAAGAATAAAATTTATTGTACTCTTTTAGTAGCCTTCACAGTAAAGGAGGAGTGAAATGACGGATATTCTGCTTACGACAGAAGGGCTTTTCTCAGGTAGATCAAAACCAGACCATGTAGGGAAGGTGAGAGAAACGTATCAAGCAAGTGACCCCCAGGACGATTTGCAGCTGTTGATCATCACAACTGACCGGATTTCGGCCTTCGATGTTGTCTTGCCGACCGGCATTCCCGACAAGGGTAGAGTTCTAAACGGCCTATCTGTCTTCTGGTTCGAGAAGCTTGCTTCGATTTGCCAAAATCACTTTCTGACGGCGGATGTCGGTGAGTACCCGGAACCTTTCAGGGGCTACCCCGAGATATTAACTGGCAGGAGCATGCTAGTTCAGGGGGTAGAAATCCTTCCTTTGGAATGCGTGGTCCGAGGCTACCTCGCCGGTTCGGGTTGGAAGGAATACAAACAGTCAGGTACGGTCTGCGGGATTACCCTGCCGGCAGGACTTACCGAATCAGCCAAGCTGCCAGAACCGATCTTTACACCCTCAACAAAGGCAGCGATCGGCACACACGATGAGAATCTCAGCGAAGGGCAGGCGATCGCTCACCTAGCTAGGTCTTTTAGGTCTGATCCTGACGAGGTCAGTGATCTTTACGGGGCGATGGTTGAAAAGAGTATTCAGCTCTATAAGACCGCGGCCGAATATGCCCTTGGGCGAGGTATCATTATCGCCGATACAAAGTTCGAGTTCGGTCTCTACGAGGGCGAACTCTACGGCGCCGATGAGTTCCTCACGCCTGATTCCTCGCGATTCTGGGACGCGGCCACCTACGAGCCAGGGAGGTCTCAGGACAGTTTCGACAAGCAGTTCGTTCGAGACTGGCTTGAGTCTGCTGGGTGGAACAAGCAGCCTCCTGCGCCTGAGCTCCCTGATGGGATTATCGTCAAAACACAGACGAAGTATCGCGAGGCCTACGAAAGGCTGACAGAGAAGTCTATACTATAATCGTTGAGAACGCGGCCCACACTGCCTTGCGGCGGGGCCGCTTTTCTTTATACTTTTACTTTTTCCACTAATTTCTTAAACTCTTCTGGTTCTTCGCGGGCGATTTGAGCAAGAACCTTGCGGTCGAGTTCGATCTTGGATTTCTTTAGGCCATTCATAAAAATTGAGTATTTTATATCATTTTGACGACAGGCGGCATTGATTTGAACAATCCAAAGCTGGCGGAAAGTTCTTTTCTTTACTCTTCGGTCACGATAAGCGTATTGGCCGGCCTTAAGACTGGCTTGCCGTGCCATTTTAACCAAGTTTTTTCTGCCGTGTCGGAAGCCTTTAGTTTTTTTTAATAAATTTTTATGACGCTTCCTGACCATCATCCCGCGTTTTACTCTTGCCATTTGTGCTCCATTAATTATCTATAGGGGACTAATCTTCTAATCTTCTTCTTATCAGCGGTATTAATTAAAGATTGCTTACCGGTTGACTGCAAAGTCCTTTTTGATTTACCTTTAACTAAATGCTGGGCGGAAAGATTCCGTCTCATAATTTTCCCATTTTTGGTGATATTTGTAATTCGTTTGTTGGCTGATTTACTTGTTTTTAATTTCATCTTTTGCTTTCGTAATTGTGGCGAAAAACCTTGGCCCTAATCTCTCAATTGGTTTCTCGAATGTCCCGCCGGCATCATTTTTTATCTTTTCAATTAAATTTCGAACTCTATCTTGGAACATCATTTCTCGACCTCTAAGTTGAACGGAAACTTTAACTTTATCGCCCCGTTCCAAAAATTTTTTTACAAGTCTTATTTTGAAATCTAAGTCATGCTGATCGATTTTTATCCCAAATCTGATTTCTTTTAATTCTGGCCCATGACTTTTAGCTTTCTGTTTGGATATTTGTTTTGTCTGGTTATAAATATATTTACCGTAATCCATTAATTTACAAATTGGCGGATTTGCTTTTTCATTTATCAAGACAAGATCCAAATTATTCTCAGATGCTAAATAAAGGGCCTGATCTAGACTGACTTCCCCTTCAGATAGGCCTCCTTCATTGATTAAAATGACAGGGTCGGCATTAATTTCTAGATTTGCTTTTAACTCTTTAATCCTTGTCCTCCAACCTTCGCCAAGGCTACGGTTGGCAAGCCAACCTTTAGTTTTAATGACGGTTGGTAAACCTCTGGCGAAGCGTTGCCCTCCGAAGCCAGCACTGAAAGTAGAGGATGTAATCCCTTTTTCAGTAAGGGCGTAGGATGGGCATATTTAAAAACAAAATCCAAATTATTTTTTGATTCCTTGCTTGGATTTTATTTTCTTTCATTCTTTTAATTTTATTGTATCACGGGCAACAATTATTTTCAAGGCTTTTGAACGGTTATGGCAGACAATTGGCGTTTTTGCGATTACTTCGCCGTCAACTTTAACGGGGACGCTTGTATTAATAGTTTCGAGTTTCAACTTCTTAGATCTAAAAAAACTATTATTAATTTCTTGCGGTTTTTTCCCAAATAGCCAGCCTAAAAATCTATTTGAAGATCCTTTTTGGAGGCTATTATCTTCTACCGATATATTTAGGCCTGGTCTAATAGTAATTTTATTAAAAGGTAATCCCGCCTGAATATTATCTAAAATCAGATAGGCATCAATGCTTCTCGAAGATTCGATCAGGGCTTCGGTTAAAAAATATTTATTTGGCTCAATAAAACAAGCATCAATAGTCGAAAGCTTACGGAATTTTAAAGCATTGCAGGCATCTCTTACATCTTTGACACCTAGCATTCTAGCTAGGGCAGAATTATAGTTTTCTGGTATCATGCCTAAAACAACTTCCTTATCGCCTTTTTGGCTGATGAGAGCAGTGACAATTTTATCGACGATATTCTCTGAACCAACCGCGACAATTGTTGAATATCCTTTTACGATTCCGAGCGATGCTAGTTCTTCGATGGTTCTTGCTGGTGACGGAGAGACTGTCTCCCCGGCTATGCCTAAATCTCCCAAGATGCTTTTAACTCGTTCTTGCCAAACTAATTCTTTTCTTCCAGCTGGCTCCATAATATAATAGTACATTCAGACTCCATAAATTTGTTTGGCTATTCAACCTCGTAGGCTGTCTTTTCTTTTTTGACGTCTTCCTTCTCCTCTTCTTCTTTCTCGGGCTCTTTCTTTAGTTCGATTTCTTTTTCTCCCTCGGGCATGTTAGATTTGCCAACAAAAATTGCCCCTGATCTGATAGTTAGATCTTTTGTAGTAATTGAGCCAAAGACCTTTCCAGTTGGCATTAGCTCAAGTTTGCCTGTTGCTACGATCGAGCCATGGACTTCACCGGCGACTTGGATCATCTCAGCGGAGATTGGTCCTTTAATGTAGGCAGTTTCAGTCACATTAATGTTCTTTTCACAGATGACCTCCCCCTCAATCTTTCCATGGACAACTATTTCATTCGAGTCAGAAATAGTTCCAACTAATTTCACATTGGAGCCGACTACGGTTCCCGGGCCAGTTAAGTTTTTTTTGTCTCCGATCATTTTACCTCCTAAAATTAATAGAAGTTCAATTGCAATCTCAATTACAATCCTAATAAGTTACTGCGAAGTTGTCAAATACCAACCGAGACTTTACATGTCTTGACAAATATGATATATTGTTCTAAGTATCGAAAGCAATAATTTAATTATCTTATTTACTATTAAAATGAAAGATAAGAACGAAATAATAGGATATAGATTACTATATCCGCGGAAATTTCGTTTAATGAAAAATATGAAGAATAAGAACGAAATTATTATTCATGGTGCAAGGGGGCACAATCTAAAAAATATTACGGTCTCAATACCGAGAGATAAATTGGTAGTTATTACCGGCCTTTCAGGATCAGGTAAGTCTACCCTTGCTTTTGATACTTTATATATGGAAGGCCAACGACGGTATGTCGAATCATTATCTTCTTATGCAAGACAATTTTTAGGGAATCTGGAAAAGCCGGATGTTGACTGGATAGAAAATCTATCTCCGGCAATATCGATTGACCAAAGAAGCGCAACGCAAAATCCTCGATCAACTGTTGGTACGATAACCGAAATTTATGATTATCTTAGACTACTTTTTGCAAGAATCGGCCATCCTCATTGTCCGGCATGCGGCAAGGAACTAGTCCGTCAGACTCCAGAAGAAATATTTAATAGTATATTAGCGGATTTTGGTAAAGAAAAACAAAATATTTTAATTTTAGCCCCAATTGTCAGAAATCAGCCGGGCGAGCATAAATATATTTTAAACCAACTCAGAAACGCCAAAATAAATAAGGTGATTATAGACGGCACTCTGATGGATTTGATAGAAGCATTGCTTTTGAATTTAGAGAAAAATAAACCCCATACAATAGAGGCAGTCATCGGTCAGCAAATTTTAGCAAAAGGCGATAATCAAAACAATGTCGCATTAAGAAAGGATATAGAAAAAGCTTTAGATCTAGGTGAAGGCAATATTACTATTAAGAATTTGTCGAATGGGAAAGAAAAAAAATATTCTAAGCTTTTTACCTGCCAAAGTTGCGGAACTGTTTTAGAAGAACTTCAGCCGCGGATTTTTTCATTTAATAGTCCTTATGGCGCCTGTCCAATTTGTCAGGGGTTGGGCGTAAAACTCGAAGTTGACCCAAAGCTCATCTGGCCAAACCCAAGATTAACTTTAGCTGAAGGAGCAATCCGGCCGTGGTCAAGAATAACATCCCGAACCAATTGGTATAACCGGTCTCTTTCGGAAATTTCAAAAAAATATAAATTCTCGCTAGACGTCCCGGTGGGCGGATTATCTAGGAAAGCAAAAAATATTGTTCTTTTTGGCGATAGAAATTTAGGCGGCAACTTTGAAGGCGTAATCCCAAACTTAGAGAGACGCTACCACGAGACAGATTCAACTTATCTTAAAGCAGAAATTGAAAAATACATGGTCGAAAAAATTTGCCCCGCTTGTAAAGGGCAAAGACTTAGACCAGAAGTTTTAAACATCACTGTTGATAAAAAGAATATTGTTGATGTCACCTCGATGAATATCGCTAAATTGCTGGAATATTTCAAAGGATTAGCCAAAAGCAAAAATCTATTAAACTTCGAAAGAATTGTCGCTGGCCAAATAATTAAAGAAGTTAATGCGCGTTTAGCTTACCTTACAGATGTTGGTCTGGGCTATCTTTCGCTAGATCGAAATGCTTCGACTTTGGCAGGTGGAGAGGCACAAAGAATACGATTGGCAACTCAACTTGGGACAGGATTAATGGGTGTAATTTATGTTTTAGACGAACCCTCAATCGGCCTGCATCCTCGTGATCATGGGCGTTTACTAAAAACCATGAAAATTTTAAGAAACCTTGGCAATACCGTAGTTGTAGTTGAACATGATAAATCAACGATCCAAGCCGCAGACTGGATTATTGATATGGGACCGGGGGCTGGCGATCATGGTGGAGAAGTGGTTGCTAAAGGGTCTTTAGAACAAATAAAAAAGCAGGTTAATTCTTTAACAGGCCAATATTTATCAGGGGAAAAGGAGATTCAAATACCAAAAGCAAGGCGACCTCAAAAAGTCGGTGAATTAGTTATTAAGGGAGCCGCCGAATTTAACCTAAAAAATATTGATGTTGCAATTCCACTGAATAATTTCGTCTGCGTTACTGGAGTCTCTGGTTCTGGAAAATCCAGTTTGATTTTAGAGGTTCTCTCAAAAGCATTGGCAAGGATATTTCATCACTCAAAAGTCCCTGCTGGCAAATATCGGGCCATTGCCGGCCTAAAAAATCTAGACAAAGTCATTTCTGTTGACCAGTCACCAATTGGCAGAACTCCGCGGTCAAACCCGGCGACATATACGAATTTATTTACGCCAATAAGGGAATTGTTTGCTCAGACACCGGAAGCAGTCAACCGTAAATATAGTCCTTCAAAATTCTCCTTTAATTTGCGTGGCGGAAGATGCGAAACCTGCCGGGGTGATGGTGTTTTAAAAATAGAAATGCACTTTTTGCCCGATGTTTATGTCACTTGCCCGGAATGTAAGGGAAAACGTTACAATAAAGAAATTTTGGAAATTACCTGGAAAGATAAAACCATTTCAGACATATTGAACATGTCAGTAGAAGAAGCTTTGACATTCTTTTCTGGCGAGCAACAAACCATTGATAAGTTAGGAATCTTGAATGCCGTTGGCCTCGGTTATATGCATTTAGGTCAGCCGGCAACAACTTTGTCAGGCGGAGAAGCCCAACGAATAAAGCTGGCAACTGAACTTGCCCGCCATGATACTGGTAGAACTTTGTATATTTTAGACGAGCCAACAACCGGTCTTCATTTTGAAGATATTAAGCGATTGTTAGCAGTCTTGCAAGCGCTAGTTGATAAGGGTAACACCGTTTTAGTAATCGAGCACAATCTAGATGTTATTAAATCGGCTGATTGGGTAATAGATCTGGGACCAGAAGGAGGGGATGAGGGCGGGAAAATTGTTGCAGCTGGTCAGCCCGAAGACATTGTGAAATCAGAACAATCTTATACAGGAAAATATCTTAAAGAAGTACTCAAATAAAATTGATTCTTGACAGACCTTTGGACATTTCATAAATGTTCTGATAAAATTGCCTTGACCTTGGCAAGAAGGAGTCCGAGATGAAGAGGAGAGCGAAAAGCTTTGCGCCGCGCCCTTCTCTTGGGGCCGGCGTCTTAGATGATGAAGCCAGATGTAGTAAGTGTGGAAAAATAGTCCCAGGCATCCCCCACGTCTTAGCTGGGAAGGTGAAGATTCGCTGTAGAGCCTGCTTTGGAGTCAAAGACGATGACCATGGAATGCCTGCCTCGAAAGTAGAAGGGGATGTCGGTAAGGGGGATTTGTCTTCCGGTGATTTCTCTATCCGTGGCCACCGGCCTGACAGGATTGTGACAGAAGGTGCTCGCGCGCGAGAACTCGCAATTAATAGGCGACTAGAAAGGATAAGTGCCAGGTTCCATAAACTGACTCCGCGCGAGGAACAGGTGGCTGTCCTCTGCCTGCAAGGGCTAGACAATCAGACTATTGCTGAACAGCTAGGGGTAAAGCCCTATCTTGTGACGCGTTATCTCGCTCGAATCCGCGCGCAAGATTTTGCGTTGCCGGATCCCGAGCCGCGGCTTGATCTAACAGGACAAAGGTTTCTCGAGCTCCGTGAGCGGGGCCTTAGTTATCAACAAATCGCCGATCTGATGGGATGCAAAAAATGGATGGTGGCCAGCAGGGTAAGAAGGGCCAAAGAAAAAGGTAAAATATCTTAGACATGCCTCGATCAGGCTTGCCTTTTAAAGGGTGAGCCTTTTTTTTGTTAGATAAACTACTCTGCGGCAAGCCGCAGAGTATCCCTACGGGCAAGTTTGTTTTCAAATAGGTTTTCATCCCTGTGGTAAGCCATAGGGATTTCAGCCTCTTGAAAATAAAAAAACCTGAACAAGGTCTCAATTTGATATAATATTTACCTATGATTAAAAGCAGCCGGAAATTGAAATTGACCAAGCGATTAAGAATTCCCAAACTCTCGCAAGAAGAATTTTTGCGCGAACAAGGATTTGAGATAATTTGCGGTCTAGACGAAGTGGGTAGGGGCGCCTGGGCAGGGCCGTTAGTGGCAGGGGCAGTTGTTTTATCAAGAAAACTATATGGTTTACGCGATTCAAAATTATTGACGTCCAAAGAACGGGAGAAACTCTCGAAGAGAATTAAGAAATCATCAATTTGGGGGATTAGCGAAGTCTCGGTCGAAGAACTCAACAAATTGAAGATGACAAAAAGTACTCAGTTGGCTTTTAAACGGGCAATTTTAAAAATTAAGAAACCTGATTTTGTTTTATCCGACGGTTTCAAATTTGATTCGCCTCTCCCCTGCCGCGCCATAAAAAAAGGCGATATGACTTGTTCGTCAATCGCCGCCGCCTCAATTATCGCTAAAGTTCATCGGGATAAGATAATGAGACAATTAGATAAAGAGATCAAAGGATATTATTTTAGAATTCATAAAGGCTATGGCACTAAACTCCATCAAAGACGCTTGGCCAAACTCGGCCCGAGCATTCATCATCGGGAGTTCTACAAGTCGATTAAGAAATTAAAAAAGCCTTAAGTAATCGATAAGCCAGGTTCTGTTTTGGCAGCATCTATCTATGCGTCGGAACTCCTGGACATCGGGCCGAGCAGGCCTAGATGATGATTGGAGCCCATCCGACTTGCACCATGCAGGGTTTTCACCGCACCGTATTGCTACGGCCACGCGTGAGCTCTTACCTCACGATTTCACCCTTACCTCTCGACTCGGTGCTACGCACCTCGCTCGAGGCAAGCCCCAATCTTTTTGAAGATCAGGGTTTACCCCGAGAGAGACGCACAGCGTCGAATCGAGGGGCGGTATGTTTCTGTTGCCAGCCTTCGCTAAAGCTACGGCTGGTCCACCTTTTGGGCGGACACTATCCCTAGGTCACCCTTGGTCCGCCTCAGCGGCGGACTGCAATGCTCTTTGGTGCCTGGACTTTCCTCTATCTGCCTTGCGGCAGACAGCGCATGCCTCGATTACTTAAGGCAAGCTCAATATATCATATTTTTCTTGAAAAATCAAGGTTAGGATGATAAAATAAGATTATTCCCGGGTCGTCTAATGGTAGGACACGGCCCTTTGGAGGCCGTTGTCTTGGTTCGAATCCAAGCCCGGGAGAAAATTCCAATCGCTTTAGCGATATGGATTTTCTCGGGTTATGTGAGAACCAAGAGTGATAGACTTAAGTATAAGATAGTGATATGAAATTTGATAACACTCGGAATAGATGAGCTTGTTAAGCACGAATAGAGACGTCGGTTGGACACCGACCTGCGAATCCAAGCCCGGGAGCTTTATACGGGATAAAAATTGGAGCAATATGGACCAAATAACCAACAAAGATTTAATTGAAAAAGCAAAATCAGTAATTAAGCCGAGGAAAATTGTCAACGATTCAACCGTCGGCGATGTCGGTTGTGCTTTAGTTACCGACAAGGGCAATATTTATGTCGGGGCTAGTATCGACGCTGCATCGGGACTAGGATTTTGTGCTGAGGCAAGCGCCATCGCTAACATGGTAACGAACGGTGAAGAAAGAATATCAAAAATCGTCGCTGTTTCTGAAGATGGAACAATTTTGTCTCCTTGCGGTCGATGTAGAGAATTGATGCATCAAATCCATAAAGAGAATCTTGAAACCGAGATAATTCTTGCTGAAGACAAAACTCTAAAGCTTAGAGATCTGCGTCCATATCCCTGGGATGAAAGCTGGTCTTAATTGATATGTCAAAAGATATATTTCAAGGAAAAGAAGAGATATTCCATGTAGGAGTTAAAGCTCTAATTTATAACGACAAGGGCGAGATTCTTTTATTTGAATCAAACATTAAAGATGAAAAGCCCCATTGGGATTTGCCAGGCGGAAGAATCCACAAACATGATACGATTGAGGACACTCTAAAGCGCGAATTAAAGGAAGAAGCAGGAATTACTAAATTTAAGATGGGTGATCAGTTTGCCTCATGCCTTTCGAATATGAAGATACCTTTCGATCAGTGTGATATTGGTTTGATTTTACTTGTATACTGTTGCTCGATTGATTCCAAGCAGAAAATTATCATTGGTGATAATTTTGAAAACAAAAGTTTTGGTTGGTTTGTGCCAATAAAAGCAGCTGAGTTATTAAAGGTAAAATATCCCAGAGAATTCACGGACAAAATTGTCAATCTTTAATTCTATTCTTAAATAATAAAAACAGGTTTGTTTAAAAACAATGATCAAAGTAGCTCTATTTGATATCGATGGCATTGTCATTAAGAAAAAGGAATATTTTAGCAATCGCTTAGCGCGAGATTACAACATTCCGGTCGAAAAAATTATTCCATTTTTTAGAAATGAATTTAAGCTTTGCCAATTAGGGAAAGCTGATCTCAAAGAGGAACTAAAAAAATATTTTCCAAAATGGCATTGGCAAAAATCCATTGACGATTTTCTGAAGTATTGGTTTGAAAGTGATAGTAATATTAATCGAGATGCAATTTCTGCAATTGATGCTTTGAGAGAAAAGGGGATAAAATGCTATCTTGCGACCAATCAGGAGAAATATCGTCTTGCTTTTTTATTAGATGAACTTGGTTTGGTAAAACATTTCGATGGCGTTTTCGCCTCCTGTGAATTAAAACATAGCAAGTCAGAAAAAGAGTTCTATAATATTATTTTGGGAAAATTGGGAATTCCGCCAAGCGAAATCGTTTTTTGGGAAAGTGACCCGGAAACCGTAGAGATTGCCAAATCTTGCGGAATCGATGGAAGACTATACAAAAACCCCCAGTCAAATTTAGCCCAAGATGTTACACCCCTTTTTATAGTGTAACATTTGTAACATTTTCTCGGTTTAAGCTCAAAATAAGACAGTTTCGTTAAAACTCTTGATTTAGCGCAGTTCTGGTTATAAAATTGTCCTATGAAGCAAAAGAATTTTATGGCACAGAGAGCAGAGATCGAAAAGGAATTAACCGATTTACTCAAAGTACATAAAAGTCCTTTCACTTTGAAGGACATGAAAGAAATCATCTACGACGAAGAGGAATCTGACGACTTGATGAAGGTTGTGCGGATTTTTGATCGAGGCGGTGATGCCAGCGAACTGCAGAATGTCCTTGATTTGGCAACCGATGCTTGGAATTATTTTCCCCACCGAGCATTGGGCGGGATTTCGCCGATGGAGGTTATTGAAAATCAGAAGAACAAGCCCTTCTAACAAAAAATTCCAATATTTTGATAAAAATGATATAATAATATTGAGGACAAAATGGCTATTGATTGGTCTAGGATCTACAAAAAATATCAGGGTCTTTGGGTTGCCCTAGAAGACGATGAAAAAACTGTTATTGCCAGCGGTAGAACGGCTAAAGAAGTTTGGTTGAGAGCTCAAGAAAAAGGGTTTACAAAACCTATTCTTACGCGCATGCCTGAAAAATTGGTGACATATGTGGGTTTTGGATTGTAAAGATGAAATTCAAATATAAGAATTATGGTTCGGGCTTTTTACGTCCCGTTATACCGATTGAAATTATCTATAAACATTTACCTGTCCCATACGAAGTTCTCATTGATTCCGGGGCAGATTTTTGTATTTTTGATGCCCAAATCGGCGAAATTCTCGGGATTGATATTAAGAGTGGAGAAAAACAGGAGGTTTGGGGAATCACCGGTGTCGGTGAGCCATATTACGTTCATCCGGTGACTATTAAGGTTGGCGGTTGGTCTTTCAAAATTAAAGCCGGATTTTTGCCCGGGATTGCCAAATTGGGTTATGGAATTGTTGGCCAAAGAGGATTTTTTGATTTATTTATAGTCAAATTTGATCTATTAAAAGAAGAAATTGAGTTAAAACAAAAACGCCGATGAAACCAAATTTTACTCAAAATTGAGACACTATGCCAAAATCCCTTGATCAGTGTCCCAAATGTCTCACTTTCTCGGTTAAGACTTATAAGAATGAGACACAGCCCAAAATTCGTGTCTCATTTTGGTAAATAGGGATCCATAGGGGGACGGTTCTCTTTTACTCTAGAGATTAGGCAATTTTTACAATCTCCTTGGCGACGGTTCCCAAATATCTTATAAATCCACGAAATTTTATCGTCAGTATTATTTTAAGTTCTATTACAAAACGGACTAGCGAGTGGACTTTCTTTATTATGAAATTTATCATAAAATGTTCTTGAAGGAGGTATACTGCCATGCGTGGACGCAGATACCACTTCAGCTCGACAGTTCCGTGAGTGAGTAATGGTCTCACGCAGCACAAAGGTGAGGAGATCATGCCAGCCCAAGCTTTGTCCTACCAAGGACCCACCCAGTAGCTGGCCAAGTCCGTCAGCAAGAGGAGACTCGCTTCAGCTACGGGTTGGAGCAGCCGGCATGATCTGACTAGTGGCTGTACTCGAGAGAGTCATGCCAACCTCACTGCTCACGGAAGATTCCGGCCCACAGGCGGTACAACGCACCAATGCCTGTGGGCCGGCCTTTTTATTAAAATTAAACTATGCAAAAGCAAATGATCTTTTTGGGGATGATCGTGGGCTCAATAGTCGGCGGCTATGCGCCGGTCATTTTCGGTGCTGGCATTTTTTCTACAACCTCAATAATTACCGGTGTTATCGGTGGTCTTCTCGGCATCTATATCGGCTATAAAATTACCCAAAACAACTAGGAAAATAACTCTAAATAATTTCCTAGATAATACTCCAATATTCTGCAGAATGTTGGAGTATTCATTGGGGGTGTTGATCCTGCGAGTTCTCAAAAATATCTTTAACAATATTATAGAATGACCAAAAGGACAAGACAATCTTTAGCAAAATTAGCATCATAATGAAATTTGTAAGATAATAATATTGATATGAAAAAGAAGCTAAGACTGATATTTATTTTAATAGTGCTTTTACTTATAAGTGGAGCTTCTTTTGTTTTTTATACTGGCCTTAAAGAAAACTTATTTTCTTGCATAAAGAATAATAAATCTTCAGATGAAAAGAAAGATCAACCAACTGAAATGACATTTATAATCGGCGGCGATGCGATGTTTGGCAGATTAGTTGATTATCAATTTAAGAATAATTTGCAAAGTTCATTAGAAAATTTAGGCGAGAATTTCTTTGGCGGAAAAGATTTATCCTTGGTTAATCTAGAAGGACCAATTAGTGATTTTCCTACAAATCCTAGCACTGATCCAAATAATTTAATTTTTAATTTCCCGCCGGAAACAACCCAAGTTTTAAAATGGCTGGGAGTAAATGCGGCATCTCTGGCGAATAACCATTCTTCCAATCAAGGAAAAACGGGTTTTGAAAATACAAAAAATGCTTTAGAGCAGGAAGGAATTGTTCCCATCGGCCAAGAATTCAATTTTAATGAGGATTCAATCGCGCGGTTTAAAAAAGGCGATAATCAAATTTCAGTTATTGCGATAAATACGCTTGAAACTGAGGCTGATATCACTCAAGCAATTGCCCAAGAAAAGCAAGCAAAATCATTTGTAATTATCTTTCCTCATTGGGGAGGCGAATATCAAACAATACATTCAAAGTCGCAGGAAAATTTAGCTCATGCTTGGATTGATGCTGGCGCAGATTTAATAATCGGTTCTCATTCGCATGTAATCCAAGACGCAGAAATCTATAACAATAAGCCAATTTTTTATTCATTAGGCAATTTAATTTTTGATCAGACTTTTTCAAGCGAGACTCAACAGGGCTTAATTATCTCTGGGAAAATATTAAATAATAAATTGACTTTAACATTAATACCAACTATTCAAAAAAATCTCAAGCCGGAATTAATGGAAGGAGATCAAAAGCAGGAAATTATTAATCGGTTAGAAGAGCAAATGGGAATACCCTCAGGTCAAGATACTTTTGAAATGAATCTTTAGAACGGATATTGTTTAATAAAAGTTGAAATATAGTAAATTATCATTACATAAATCCACCAGCCGCCAAAGGTGATGAAAGAGACCGAAGCGGAATAGGTGGCAGTTCTCAACCAATAATTTTTTTGGATTTCCTGCCTTTTTGAATAGCGATACAAATAATACCCAGCGATCGCCAGGCCAGACATTACAACCAATAAACTAAAAGGATTCCAAAAATATATATCCATTTTGAAACCTGTAATTATAGCACTTTTCTCTTAAAAAGTCAATAAGATAGGAATGACTCGATTTAATTTCTATGCTATATTTGACCTATGGATACTCATGGCCCAATTTTTACTTTTGTGTTAACGGCAGGCTTTCTCGATAGTTTCAATCCCTGTGCGATTGCCGTCCTTTTAATATTTATTGCTCTTCTTTTTAGCCTGAAAAAAAAGAGAAATACAATTTTGCTCATGGGCCTAATTTATATAATTGCCATCTATCTTATCTACCTAGCGATAGGATTAGGATTTCTAAGAGTAATTAATCTTTTTGGAATTCCCCATCTAATAGCTCGAATAGCCGCCTGGATTACAATTATCGTTGGAGCCTGGGGATTAAAAGAATATTTCTGGCCGGGTAGATGGAGAATTTTATCGATTCCACTGTCGGCTAGACAAATTATTGCTCACTGGGCTCAGAAGGCGACATTGCCAACTGCTGCGATTACGGGAGTTCTAGTAGGCTTGTTTGAATTCCCTTGCTCGGGCGCAGTTTATATTGCTACGATTGGACTCCTAAACGCTCGGGAAACTTATCTGAAGGGTTTGATCTATTTAATTTTATATAATTTTATGTTTGTTCTGCCTTTGATAATTATTCTTTTAATTATTACAAACCGGATAGTTGCCGAAAAATTAATTAATTTTGATGAAGCAAATTCCTCAAAAATGCGATTAGCAACAGCTCTAATAATGATTGCTGTTGGTGTCGTAATTTTATTATGGTTTGTGTAGGGTGTGGATAACATATTGATAAATATTGTCTTGCTACTCCTTATTTTGCTTAATTTAACCTGTTAAATTAATTTACTACTTGACAAAAGGAGAAGCCCTCCTAATAATAGATATGTAACCTGTAAATAAGGTTAAATAAGTTGTTCTACTCGAAAGGGTCTGAACAAACAGGGAAGGAGGTGATTTAAATGGCATATTCAGTCCAATCGAAGAAGACTGGTGAGACTTACTACCTTCACTCGAAGGATGTAACTTTGCGCGGTGGTAGGAAGCAAACTATTTATTATTTTGCTCGTCAGGCAAAAGAAAATGCTATGGACGATTTACCAGATGGCTACGCAGTTATGGAAAACAGCCGAACAGGTCTTCCGATGCTTAAGAAAGCTGATAAATAAGAAAAATAAATATTGAAATAGAAGAAGACTCGCTTATTCCTGGGTTTTGGGAAAAGCGGGTTTTCTTTTTAAAGTGTTTCTTGACTTTATCCAGCTAATCTGTTATTGTAAATAATAGTCAAAAATAGATTTAAAAATGAAAAAATCCGAGCTTTTTTTCACCTTTTTGTTAATTCCCATTGATATCCTGATGATCCTTGTGGCATTTATTTTAGCCTATAAATTTAGGCTCTATTTTGAATATGTGCCTGCTACCTATTTTGAACCTTTCAGAGAATATTTAAAATTCATTGTTATGCTTATGCCTGGTTGGATAATAGTCTTTATTCTGACAGATCTCTACTCAATCATCGAAAGAAGGTCCGCCATTAACGAATTTGGTAAAATTGTCGTCGCCGTTTCAGCTTCAATTGCCCTAGTAATGGCTTGGATATTCTTATCACAAATGAATTTCTTCTCTCGATTAATCATCGCTTTTGCTTGGGCATTAGCTATTATCACGGTTACCTCTGGTCGGCTCTTCATCCGGGCGATTAGACGATGGCTTTTTCGTTATGGTGTAGGTGTTCATCGGGTAATCGTTTTAGGTCACAATAGTTCAACTCGGCCAGTAATCGAAGAGATTAAAGCTAATAAAAAATTAGGATATAAAATTGTCAAAGTTATAGATAAAGATGCAATTGATAAATTAGACACTATCGTAAAAAGAACTCCATGTGATGAAATTATTGTTGCTGATTCAACTTTGCCAGAAAATTTAACAGCTAAGGTTTTAGAGTTCTGTCGTTCTAGCAGCATCGGATTCAAAATGACGCCAAATTTATTTCTTGTCAGATCTTCTCATGTAAGCATTGAAGAATTAGCCGGGGTGCCAATCTTGGAATTTAAAAGAAGCCCTTTAGATGGCTGGGGCAAAATTATTAAAAGAATAGTTGATATCGTTGGTTCGTTGCTACTGATAATAATTTTTTCACCCATAATGCTTTTGGTGGCACTACTAATTAAAATTACCTCCAAAGGTCCGGTTTTATATAAACAAGAAAGAGTTGGGGCAGATAACAAGAATTTTAAATTTATGAAATTCCGCTCGATGAAATTTGAATATTGCACAGGTGAAGATTATGGTGGCAAAAAGGCCGAGAAAGTCTTTAAAAAATTAGAGAAAAGAAACGAAGCTGATGGCCCAGTTTTTAAAATAAAAGATGATCCAAGAGTAACAACTTTTGGAAAATTTATTCGTAAAACTAGCCTAGATGAGCTGCCGCAATTTTTTAATGCCCTAAAAGGCGAATTAAGTTTAATCGGCCCAAGACCGCCTATACCAACAGAAGTTGAACAATATACCAAGTGGCAGAGAAAAAGATTGGGCGTAAAACCGGGAATTACTGGACTCTGGCAGGTTTCGGGCCGGTCGGAGCTTTCTTTTGACGACTGGGTTAGATTAGACGCATATTATATTGAAAATTGGTCTTTATGGCTTGATTTACAGATCTTCCTAAAAACAATTATGGTAGTCCTGAGGGGCAAGGGAGCGTACTAAAATAATGCAAAAGTCAAAAGTCAAAAGTCAAAAAGATTATTTTAATAATCTTAGGGTTGCCTTGGTTGTTGAGGAGTTAACTCAACTTGGCGGTGCAGAAAGGGTTCTTGACATTTTCCAGGAAATATTTCCTAAAGCCCCTATATATACTCTTGTTTGGGATAAAAATAGAACTCTTCATCATTATGATAAATTTGATATTAGACCTTCATTTATTCAAAAGTTGCCATTTGGTATAAAAAAATACAAATGGTTTTTACCGATCATGCCCAAAGCAATAGAGTCCTTTGATCTCAGCGGCTTTGATGTCGTAATCTCAATAACTTCAGCCTTGACAAAAGGAGTTAAGACCACCGAGAAACAATTGCACATTTGTTACTGTAATACACCGACGAGATATCTTTGGATCGATTATAAATCATATATTAAAAACGCACCTATCCCCTTTTTTGTAAGGCCTTTTATGCCAGTCATCTTATGGTTTCTGAGGCGCTGGGATCTAAAAGCGGCCGAAAGACCAGATTTTTTCATTGCTAACTCTAAAAATGTTCAATTAAGAATAAAAAAATATTATAATCGTGATTCTGAAGTGTTATATCCAATGATTGATACCAAGAAGTTCAAGCCGCAAGTTGCTCCCGGCGATTATTATTTGTTGGTCAGCCGAATTGAACCATACAAAAAAGTAGAATTAGTAATAAAGGCTTTTAAGGGATTAAAAGAAAAATTAAAAATTGTTGGTATGGGGACTAAAAAAGAAAAAATTGAGAAAGCATCCCCCCCAAATGTCGAATTTATTGGGAGAATGTCAGACGAGCAATTAGCTGAAATTTATAGCCATGCAAAAGCAGTAATTTTTCCCCAAGAAGAAGACTTCGGCATCGTGCCAATTGAAGCAATGGCTGCTGGCAGGCCAGTGATTGCCTATAAAAAAGGAGGCGCTTTGGAAACAATAACCCCAGATATAACCGGAGAATTCTTTTATCCTCAGACTGTTAGCGCCCTCAAAAATAGAATAAAGAGCTTTAATCCCAATAGATATAATCCTAATAGAATCAGAGATTTTGCCAAAAAATTTGATAAAGCCCTTTTCAAGAGGCAATTTAAAGAGTATATTATAAGCAAGCTTGTAAAGCGAGCTTACAAATGGCGTGGCGAAGCCACGAGCTTTATAGATAAGTTAAAAATAAAAAAGCATGCCTAAAGGCAAAAATCATAAATACTATTTAATTTTCTGTCGTTTAGTTTACACTGAACGACTGAAGGGAGTGAAGTGGAATTAAGAGAATACTTTAGAATCATCGGAAGAAACTTCATTGTGTTTATAGCAATTGTAATTTTATCTGGAGTAGCAGCGTTTTACTTTACGAGATCACAAAAAACAAATTATACTGCTTCGACTACATTTACAGTTAATAAATCTTCAGCCTTGAAGCAATCAGAGGCCAATTATTATTTATATGATAATTATTACAACGTCCAATCTGCTGGTCTTTTTTCATCAATTGTTACCACTTGGTTTGAATCGCCTGCCCTGGTAAAGGAAATTTACCAGACAGCTAATCTTGAAGTTCCAAATATCAGTCAAGGTAAATTGGCTAAAACCTTTAAAGCTTTACGCCAAGAACCGGCAACTATAAATGTGACAATCTCAGGGAATGATAAAGATCAACTCGAGAAACTTATCAATGCTGCAGCAACTGTTTTACAGGAAAAAACTAATGAGTTAGGTAAAAACTCCGATTCTTTTTATGAGATTGCCATGTTCCAACCAATAGTGTCCACAAATCACCCAAGCTATATGCTTAATACTATTATAGGTTTGTTTGCCGGCGTTTTACTCGGGGCAATCGTTGCCTTGGGGATCAATTATTTTAAAGGTGGAAGCAAAAATTGAATCCTTGATGGAGGGGAATGCATTCTTTGAGAGATCTAAATTTTAATAGAAAACAATATGACTTATTTAAGCCGCAGATAAAGAGATTTTCTGGGATTGATTCGATTAAGCTAGTAAAACCTGGAAGTATTAATCCTATGAAACCTAGGAAAAAGTATCGCTGGTGGCTGATTGTACTATTATTAATCTTTGTTTCTATGCTTAGTCTTGGGGGAATTTTCGGCACGAAAGCTGTTAAGGAAAATATGAGTTTCTTGAATTTATTCAAGGAAGGGAAATACTTATTTATATTTCAAAATAATTCAGAGATGCGTCCAACTGGAGGATTCATAGGCAGTTTCGCCGTAGTCGAATTTAAAGATTTTAAAATATCAAAAATAGATTTTAATTCAAATATTTACAAATTAGATAATCTTTTTACTCAAAATCGGATTATTTCTCCGCCTGAACCCTTATACGATATTTGCGGCGGACACTGGTCTCTAAGAGATTCAAACTATGCTGCTTCTTTCCCCGAGGCTGCGCAAAAAATAGAATGGTTTTACAATCAAGAGACGGGCAATAAGGTTAATGGGGTAATTGCAGTTAATGCTTCAGTCGTACAGGAATTACTAAAAAATACTGGCCCAGTAGACATGGCAGAATATAATACAAAAATCTCAGCTGAGAATTTTTTCGAAGAATTAACAAATAAAATAGAAGTAGAATATTTTCTTGATCAAAATAATAAGCAGACCAACGAACCTAAAACAATCCTAAAAGATATGATGCCGGCAATATTTAAAAAAGCTTTGGCTCTACCAAAAGTACAATTAGCAAAACTCATCTATAATCAAATTCAGCAAAAACAGATTCTCTTTTATTTCAATGATCCAAAAGTTCAAAAGGCTGTTCTAGGAGAAAATTGGGGAGGTGAGATTCGTTCTTTTGCTGAAGATTATCTTTACATTAACAATGCGAATGTAGCCAATGTTGTTGAGGGCAGCTTCGTTGGCGGGAAATCATCTCTAAATGTTAAAGAGACAATTGGCTATAAAGTCGAAGAGCAAGACAAGATGTTAAAAGGAGAATTAACGCTTACGAGGTCGCATGCCGGTAGCTTTATTTGGCCAGACGGTGTCAATAACAATTGGACAAGAATTTTTGTCCCAGAGGGAGCGAAACTAGAAAAAGCGGAATTAAACGGCAAAGACATATTTTCAGAAATTAAAGTAGATACCGAAGCAGGTAAAACTTATTTTGGCTTATGGATTGTAACATATCCAGCCACCAGTAATATTTTAAATTTAAGCTATATTTTGCCCAAGAATTATGAAAATTATAATCTTTTAGTCCAAAAACAACCGGGTAATTTAGGTGATCAACTGACAGTCAATTTTCAAGGTAAACTTCTTTTTGACGGCGTTTTGGATACCGATAAAGAGATCAACTTCTAACTTTTTGCAAAAAAATATTCATCGTACTATTATAAAGACGGCTCTGTCTTGGTTACCGCTAGAACTCGGATGAATGGTGCCAAGATGCGGAGGAATAAGGTGGGGGTCGAGCATTGACAAACCTGAGGGAGAATCCTGCCTTGATGAGGCAGGAAGGGGCGTTTCAACCACGAGGCGCTCCGTTACCCGCCTGAATCGCCTTATCCGAGGCGGCCAGCAATCTCAGGTTTGCGAACCGTGAAATCTCAGGTAAGCGCAGAACCTTCGCCAGAAATCCTGCCGAGGCAGAGCCGAGTATCTCGGAATGCCCAGAAGTCAATGCAGAGACCGTGGCCTGCGGCGACAAAGGTCCTGGAGGAAACATAGTCACCACGGGGACCGAACTGAGGGATGAACCCTATCGCGACGCCGGGTAGGAAGGGACTTTTGGAAACTCCCACGGAAAGTCCCGCTCGTTGCCCTCTGAAGGCCGTTTATCGGTGCCTGCGCGGCGCGACGATGGCCTTCGGCCTTTCCGTCTGTAGTCGTGCCGGTCTTCGCCGATCCGGCCTCTGAGCCCTCGGACCCTCTCCAGGTGGCTACCTCCAGGACCTTTCTGGGCAGAATGAATCGGTTTGTCTGCCAGATCATCGTGGCACTGGCAAGTACAGAGGGTCTGGTGGATAAAGTAAGATCTGAGAGGCCATTACGAACCTGAGGAAGTTTCTGCTACCCATGTAGCAGGAAGGGAGTCGCGCCACGAAAACTCCCTCAAGTGGTCTGGAGTCTCCTTTTTCCAAGCCACAGAGTTCGCCTGTGGCGTCGGCGAAGGTGACGAACCTCAGGGACGGGCCAAAAGGTTACGAGGCCTTTCGGGTTTTGCTCCACCAGACCCCTGTGCAGAAAGGAAAAAGCGAATGGACCTTCACAATTTAGCTTCTGATTATCCTAACGCAGCTTTTTCCTATCGGGCTTTCCTTGATTTCAATCCCCTTTCTGGCGAAAGAAAAACCAGGCGACTGGCAATTCCAAATAATGAGATGAGAGCATTGCATCATCAGATCATCCGGCATTTCCGCAACCTGCGGGCAGTTCACTGGGCTGCCAAAGGCGGAGTGCCAGAGACATCGTCAATGAAAGCCATTGAGCCACATCGCCGGCATCGTTACATATACCACCTGGATCTGAAAGGTGCCTACAACCAAGTCAAAGTCAAAACGCTGGCCCAAATCTTATGTGGGATTGACGGAAATTTGGGTTCTCAAGAAGAAGTAGAAGCGTTCCTTACTCGCTTTTGCTTCACAGACCAGCAGAGGTTGGCGACCGGCGGCTCGGCCTCGGTTGATTTGTTCAACATTGCTTTAAGACCGATTGACGAGAAGATTGCGCATTTGGCTCGAGAGTTCGGACTGGCTTACACACGCTATATGGATGATTTGATTCTTTCGGCTGATCGGCCGATCGGACATCGGCTTCGCCGGAGAATCCGCGCCATTGTCATCGAGCAAGGTTATACCATCAATCATCGGAAGTCGCATGTTTGGGATTTGACCAAGGGACCGATAGTCGTTCTGGGAGTCGGAATTGAATTCAAAGGGCGGCTCTTTGTGCCGAGAAGGTATATTCGGCACGTGAAAGGTCTCCTTCACTGGGCTCGAGGGCAGAAACGGCCCTTGGCGCTGGCAGCAAGAATTGCCGGCAAAATGGGCACGGTCCTGGCAGTCACCAAAAGAAATACCAAAAATCAGACAGAAGGAAATCTATTGAACGAACATTTCGCGTGGCAAACGCGGTTGCGTCTTCTTCGGCCAGAACGTCGGAGAAAGGCAGTCGGGCGGTCTTAACAGACCGCTCTTTTCTTTATTTGATGGCGTTTTGACATAGGAAATTTTTTCGGTTGACTCCAACTACTTTTTTTTATATTCTAACTAATGAGAAGAACTCAGGCAAGGAGACACGAGATGGCAGAATATCCTATCTCAAGCGTTGTTAGCATGATTGGCGCTTTGACTCGAGACAACACCCGGCTCGGTGCAAGAGCGTTCGAGTTGTGGAAAGATCATCCCGATCTTGATCCAAGCCAATGCGTTGGACTGGCGGGTAGAGAAATCAATCTGGAGGAACAGAGAGCAAAAGGCGGCGAGACCATTCAGATCTTTGTGGTCGATAAGACCGGGGAAATCCATGATGTCTGGGCGCCTCAAGATGAATGGGACAAAGGAGAGTTTATCGCCCGAGTTGGCAAATGGCCAGTTTGGGTAGGTCGCTCTGACTGGAGCCGGGACAAGTGCCTCGGCTTTGAGACAAAGCAGATTGCGGAAACATTCGCAACCGGCGTGAAAAAAACGCTTTCTGAAGAGGAGATCCAGCGATGAAATCCGAGCGCTTGAGCTGGGAGGATAAAGCCGCTCGGGCGACCAGGAAATTACTTTCTCCAGAAAAGATCGCCGAGCATCAAGCCGAGCTCCTGGCGAAATCGTGGCCAGAGATTGAAAGGATCCAGCGTGCGCTTGCACATTCGTATGCCAGAGCAAGAACTACCCCAATTTGGGGATAACCGAATTTCACCTGCCACCCACATGTGCTGGGTGGCGTTTTCTTTTTAAGAGAATTTTGCTATAATATAAGTGTGATTAATAGGGGTGAAAACCTATTTTTAGTTAGTGATAAAGGACCAGGTAGTAGAATTTCGATATTTTCTCCGAAAATGCGATAGCATTATCGAAATTTCACTACCTGGAGGAGTTATTTTTATGTCAGCCAAAGAAGAATATACAGCTAAACAAATTACAGTTTTGGAAGGGTTGGAGCCGGTTAGGCGTCGGCCGGCGATGTATATCGGCGGCACCGGTCCTGAGGGCCTTCATCATTTGGTTTGGGAAGTGGTTGATAACTCGATTGATGAAGCTATGGCGGATTTTGCAACGGAAATTTCTGTAGAACTTTTGCCGGATAATAAAGTAAAAGTCACAGATAATGGCCGCGGAATTCCGGTTGATGTCCATAAACAAACAAAAAAGAGCGCCTTAGAAACTGTCATGACAACTCTCCATGCTGGGGCAAAATTTGGGGAGGGCGGAGGATATAAAGTTTCCGGCGGTCTCCATGGCGTTGGCGTTTCGGTTGTAAACGCTTTATCTTCGTGGATGCGGGCAGAAGTATACCGCGATGGTAAAATCTATTTTCAAGAATATTCGAGAGGCAAAGCAACAACAACAGTTAAAGTTGATGGTAAAACAGATAAAAAAGGCACAAGTATAATTTATATTCCTGACGAAAAGATCTTCTCGGAAGTTAATTTTTCGTTACAAACTATTTACAACCACTTGAGACAACAAGCTTATCTAACCAAAAAAGTAAAAATCACCGTTTGTGATAGAAGGAAGAATCCCGAAGAGCCGTGCTATACTTTTTATTTTGAGGGTGGGATTGCCAGCTATGTTCGCCATTTAGATAAAAATAAAGCTGCCATAAATGATCCGCCAGCATACATCGAAAAACAGATAGATAAAGTAACAATTGAGGCGGCTTTAGCTTATACCGACGATTTTAATGAACACGTTTTTACTTTTGCTAATAATATTTATACCACCGAAGGCGGAATGCATCTTACGGGCTTTAGGACAGCTTTAACTAGATCTATAAATGAATATTCTAAAAAATTCGAACTCATAAAAGACCAGGTTTTTTCTGGTGATGATGTTCGAGAAGGTTTAACCGCGGTAATTTCTGTAAAACTGCCAAATCCGCAGTTTGAAGGTCAGACTAAAGCAAGATTAGGTAACCCCGAAGTCAAAAACCTCGTTGAACAAGCGGTTTTTGAGGGTCTAAATTACTACTTAGAAGAGCATCCAGCCGATGCCAGAAAAATTGTTGAAAAATGCGCTTTATCCTTGCGCGCCAGAGTTGCCGCTAGAGCCGCCAGGGATACCGTTATCAGAAAAGGTATTCTAGAAGGGATGACTTTACCGGGCAAATTAGCAGATTGTTCTGAAAGGGATGCTGCCAAGAGCGAACTTTATATTGTTGAGGGAGATTCCGCCGGCGGTTCAGCCAAACAAGGACGCGATCGAAAATTTCAAGCAATCCTGCCTCTTAGGGGAAAAATTTTAAATGTTGAAAGAGCAAGATTAGATAAAATGCTTGCTTCTGAAGAAATTAAACAATTAATTATCGCCATGGGAGCGGGTATTGGGGAGACAACCAATCTAGGGAAACTTAGATATCACAGGATTATTATTATGACTGACGCTGATGTTGACGGGAGCCATATACGGACGTTGCTTCTAACTTTATTTTATAGACATTTTCCAGATTTAATTAAAAATGGTAACTTATTCATTGCCCAGCCGCCACTTTATGCCATTTCAAAAGGCAAAGAAAAACAATTTGTCTACAACGATGAACAAAAAGAGGCGATCATTAAAAAATTAGGTAAAGATAACGTTTCCATTCAGCGTTACAAGGGCTTGGGAGAAATGAACCCAGAACAATTATGGGAAACAACTATGAACCCAGCCAATAGAGTTCTTTTAGAAGTTACGACAGAAGATGCAGAAAAAGCTGATGCAATATTCTCAATGTTAATGGGCGACGAAGTGGGCCCTCGAAAAAGATTTATTCAAACACATGCTAAAAATGTTAAAAATTTAGATATCTAAAATTAGGAGTAAAATGTCCAAAAAAAGAATTGAGACTGAAGATCATAAACAACATGAAGATGCTAAGCACGTTGAAGATCATGATAATAAATTGTTAAAGCCTAATACTTATTTAGAAACGGAAAAAGAACATAAAAATTGGTATAACATTCATGAGATGGGAAAACAGCGAGACAAACCACGAATTGCTCCGCGAGAAGAAAAAAAAGTCGGTGGAATAACAAAACATAGTTTAAGAAAAGAAAAATAATTTTTAAGGTATATATATGCCGAGGAAGAAAAAAGAGGAAAAAGAGGAAGAAATTCGGACAGACGATTTAAATCCTGAACAGATTGCTAGAGAAGAGGCAAATTTTAAATTTGAAAAAGAAGATAGGGCCGAAGAAAAGAAAGAATACGGGAAAGTCCGACCTCGAATTTTAGAACAAGAAATGCAGGAATCTTACTTGGATTATGCGATGTCAGTAATTATTGCTCGCGCCCTCCCAGATGTCCGCGACGGCCTAAAGCCTGTCCATCGAAGAGTATTATTTTCAATGCATGAATTAGGCTTAAATGCGCGTTCAAAGTATCGCAAATCTGCCACAGTTGTCGGTGATGTTTTAGGCAAATATCACCCTCATGGCGATATTGCTGTTTACGATAGTTTGGTCCGCATGGCCCAAAGTTTTTCGATGAGATATCCGCTGGTTGACGGCCAAGGCAATTTCGGGTCGGTTGACGGCGATGCGCCAGCGGCCATGCGATATACCGAAGCAAGAATGTCGGCAATCTCAGAAGAGATCCTGCTTGATATTGAAAAAAATACCGTTAACTTTACTCCAAATTATGATAGCACGAGGCAAGAACCAAAGGTACTACCCGCAAAGTTGCCAAATCTTTTATTAAATGGGGCTATGGGAATTGCTGTAGGCATGGCAACCAATATCCCACCGCATAATTTGGCAGAATTAATCGAGGCCTTAGTCTATCTAATTGAATATCCGGACTGCACAATCGAAGAATTAATGAAATTTATCAAAGGGCCAGATTTCCCGACGGGAGCAGAAATATACGGACTTTCACAGATTAAAAACGCCTACGCCACTGGCAAGGGTGGGATTGTAATGCGATCGGTCGCAAATATTGAGGAAGTCAAGCGCGGAGGTTTTCGAATTATCGTTTCAGAAATACCTTATCAGGTGAATAAAGCCGAATTAATTACAAAAATCGCCGATCTGGTTAAAGAGAAAAAGTTAGAAGGAATTTCAGGCTTACGAGACGAATCAGATAGAACTGAGGGCATAAGAATTGTCATTGATCTTAAATCGAATGCTTATCCTAAAAAGATATTAAATCGCCTTTTTGAGCTGACTCCAATGCAAACGTCTTTCCATGTTAATATGCTGGCCTTAGTTGATGGCATTCAACCAAGAGTTTTAACCTTAAAAAACGCCTTAGAAGAATATATTAAACACAGACAAAATGTTATCAGACGCCGTAGTCAATTTGATTTAGACCGAGCTAAAGAACGGGCCCATATCTTAGAAGGCTTAAAAATTGCCTTAAAAAATATCAATACCGTCGTAGAAACTATTAGGAAAAGCGCTAATAGAGAAGTTGCCCTTAAAGCACTTTGTGCAAAATATAAGTTAACTGTAAACCAATCAAATGCGATTCTAGATATGAGGCTTTCGGCTTTAGCTGCTCTTGAAAGACAAAAGGTTGAAGACGAATATCAGGAAAAACTAAAATTAATAAAAAAACTCGAAGAGATCTTAGGTTCTGAAAAAGAGATATTAGAAATAATTAAAAAAGAGCTCTTAGAGCTTAAAGAAAAATATCCTAGTCAGAGAAAAACAAAAATTTATGAACAAGAAATTGGTAAATTTAGAGCCGAAGATTTAATTCCTTCGGAACAAGTAATCGTCATGCTCACAAAAGGCAATTATATAAAGAGATTGCCTGTCTCGGCCTATAGGAGCCAAATCCGCGGCGGCAAGGGCGTCATGGGAATGGAGACCAAAGAAGAAGATGTCGTTGAGCACTTAGTTGTCGCTAATACTCATGATGATATTCTATTTTTTACCGAAAGAGGCAGAATTTTCCAGACTAAAGTATATGAAATCCCTGCGGCTTCGAGAATCTCTAAGGGCCAAGCAATAGTTAATATTTTACAGATCTCACCGGAAGAAAAGGTAACAGCGGTTATTACATTAAGCACAAAAGACAGAACTGATTTAAAATATTTTATTATGGCCACCAAAAAAGGAATTGTAAAGAAAAACTCTATCGAACTTTACAAAAATGTTCGTAAAACTGGGATAGTTGCTATTAAATTAATTACTGGTGATGAATTAATGTGGGTAAAAACTTCATCAGGCAATGACAAAGTATTTATGGCCTCAGCTAAAGGCCAGGCAATTCTATATAACGAGCAAAATATCCGTCCAATGGGCAGAAGTGCCGCCGGAGTCCGCGGAATTCAACTTCGCTCAGATGACTACGCAGTTGGGATTGATGTAGTTTTGCCTTCTTTGGAAGCAAAGGCAGCAGTTTTAGTAATTTTAGAAAATGGTTTTGGCAAACGCACGCGCTTGACTAATTTTAAAATCCAACTTCGTGGCGGAATGGGGATGCGCGTTGCTAATGTGACTCAAAGAACCGGCAAAGTCGTGGCGATGCATATTGTTTATGGCGATACAGCTGATGTAATACTGGCGACAAAAATGGGACAAATGATAAGAATGGCTTTAAATACAATTAAAATATTAAGCCGAGATACTCAAGGGGTAACTTTAGTCAGGCTAAAAGATCCAGATAAAGTTGCCTCTGTGACGGTAGTAACAAAGTCGGCTGAGCCGATGGTGCAGCAGGTCGATGAAAATAAAAAACCCGAAGTTCAGGTTCCAAGTAAAGAAGATAGGCCAGTTCAAGAAATACCTAAATTAGAAGAAGTTGACCAGAAAGAAAAAATTAAAAAAGACACCGTTATTCCCGAATGGGCCAAGGCTCATCATGATTCTTGGCGGGAGCCAAGCGTTTCAAAGCTAGATAAAAAAATCAAAGTTCACGATTACAAAGTAAAAAAAGATAAAAAAAGTGCTCAAGCCAATTTGTTTGATAAATCAATCAAACCGCCCAAACCAAAAAAGCCGCAAGAACCCAATTGGTGGGGCGGCCAACTGTAAAATGCCGAATTCTACTCGTTTGATGCGGGTTATATTCTCTTGCCTTTTTCTCATCTCTTTTATGCTATGATAAAATAAATCTGTAAATCCCCTGCGGCCAAGACCACAGGGTGTAAACCAAGGATTTATACTTGTAAATCCCTGTTGCGAAGTAGCAGAAATTAACCAAGGATTTATACTTATGAAAATTATCAAAGATAAAATTAGCCTTACAGAACTAAAAACTATGACCGAGAAAATGTTTGACAATCTCATTAAAGCGGTCGTTGATATTGAAAAAGAAATTATCGCAATTGACGCGCCGATGCATTCAGACGAAGAGGCAGAACTTTTAAAAACTGGCTCAAAACAAGAAAACCTCTGGGGGATTAATCTCTACCCGGAAGAAATCGGCGATAATTTTATTGAGTTTGACTCGATGATTAATCTAAAGCCTGGCCAAGGAAACCGCAGCCGGGGAGTCGAAAACCCGAAAATCCGTAAAATAATTATTAATATTCTTAATAAACTAGTAGAAAAATGAAAATTATCTATCACAAAGGATTAACAACCAAACAATGGTGTTCGAAAAATATTTTCGAACAAATGGCCAACATTGGTAGTGAAGTTTTTCGAATGCTTAAATCGCGGAAAAAAGATAAAAAAAACTATGAGCTGGCATTTGAGCGGGCATTGGAACTTTTGGACTTGACTTTGGCCGATCCAAAAAACCGTACGCGGCTTAAAGAAATCGCCAGGGTACGCGAAGTATTAGTAGATTATTATTTTGATAATGATTACTCGTCTACCAAAAAATCTTGGAATAACTATTTTTACTCTTTCAACTACGCCGCAAGGTTGGGCCACTCGTAATGAATTTTATTCATAATTCTTAATTCTGAATTGAATAATTGAAAAGTTCTCCTAATTGGGGTTTACCCTGTACACCAATTGCAAAATTGGTTGTGATAGGGCATATTTTAGACGATGATGAACACAAAAAAACAAATTTCATTCGTAAGAAGATTGGAATATCGCCTGAATCTATATTTTTCTTTACTAAAGGGTAATCCGAGGTATATAAAACTAGAAAACTCAATTATTGGGGCGGCCAATTTAGAAGAAAGCTGGGAGGAGGTCCCAGCCGAAGATTGGAGAAATAATGTCAAGATCTAAACTTATTCCTTGATTTTTCCCTAAAAAAAGAGTAATCTTTAAAAAGGATTATTATGGTAAAAAGAAAAGTACGAAAATTAAGTAAAAAAGAAGCCAGAGCTGAGCAAAAGACAATATCTTTACGGCAGGAGAAAGTTGATGCTAGATTAGCCGATTCTGAAAAAAAGAGGGAAGAAGCAAGCAAGGTTGAAGTGCCGAAAATTTTAAGCGTCCGTGAATTTGCCGAGGCTCTTAAAGTTCCGGTAACCGATGTTATTGCAAAACTCGTCCAAAACGGCGTTATGGCAACCATCAATGAGTCGATAGATTACGACACGATGGCTATAATTGCTGACGAACTCGGGTATGAAGTAAAATTTAAAACTGAAGGCGAAAAAGTTTCCACCCAAGGTGGATCGGCCGCAGGCCGAAAAAAAGATCTCAAACCAAGGCCGCCGGTGGTAACAGTTATGGGTCATGTTGATCATGGCAAAACTAAACTTTTAGATGCTATCCGTCAAACAGATGTAGTTGCCACTGAATCAGGCGGAATCACCCAGCACATTGGCGCCTATCAAATTAAAGTAAAAAGTAAAAAGGTAAAAGGAAAAAGTGAGGAAAGAGAGATTACCTTTCTGGATACCCCAGGCCATGAGGCCTTTTCCGCTATGCGCGCCCACGGTGCAAATATTACCGATGTCGTGGTTTTGGTAGTTGCCGCCAACGACGGAGTAAAACCGCAAACGATCGAGGCGCTAAATCATGCTAAAGAAGCGAAGGTACCAATTGTTGTTGCCATAAATAAAATGGACCTGCCAGATGCTGATATTGATAAAGTAAAGCGTCAGCTGGCTGATCAAAAATTATTATCAGAGGAATGGGGCGGCGAAACACCAATGGTTGGAGTCTCAGCCAAAAACGGCGAAAATATCGATGATTTATTAGAAATGATTTTATTAGTGGCAGATCTAAAAGAACTTAAAGCCGATCCGAATCTTAAGGCAACTGGCGTTGTTATAGAATCCCATATGCAGGCAGGCCGCGGACCAATCGCAACTGTTTTAATTCAGGAAGGAACATTACATTTGGGAGAACCGGTTGTTATAGGCCAAACATACGGAAAAGTTAGGATCATTGAAAATTATTTAGGTAAAAAAATATCAGAAGCACCTCCCTCAACCCCGGTAAGGATTGCCGGTTTACAGGATCTGCCAAATTTTGGCGAAAGAATTATTGCGGTTGCCGATGAAAAAACGGCAAAAGAACTAACAAAAACCAAAACTATCAAGAGAAAAGTGCTTTCAATTACTGACATTTCAAAAGATATAAAAGAAGGCAAAGTGAAAGAACTTAAAATAGTTTTAAAAGCTGATGTGGCCGGATCTTTAGAGGCAATTAAAAATTCGCTTAAAAGTCTGGCAACAACAGAGGTAAAGATAAATGTCATCCACGGAGGTATTGGCGATATAACTGAATCCGATATTAATATGGCAGTCGCTTCTCGGGCAATCGTGATTGGTTTTCGTGTCAAAGCCGACGCTGATGTAATGAACCTTGCTCACCGAGAAGGCATAAAAATATCAATCTACGATATTATCTATCAATTATTAGATGACCTGACAGCCGCCTTATCTGGTCTACTAGAACCCGAAATAGTTGAAACAGAAATTGGCAGATTATCAGTATTAGCAGTGTTTAGAACGACCAAAAACGAAAAAATTGTTGGGGGCAAAGTGACAACCGGCAAACTGGAAAATGGCTGTGATGTAAGAATCGTCCGTGAAAAAGATACCATTGGACAAGGTAAAATAACTTCTCTACAGCAAAATAAAAAAGATGTTAGTGAAGTAGCCGAAAATTTTGAATGTGGCCTAAAAATCGCCACACCAACTAAAATAGAAGTAGGCGATTCTCTTGAATGCTACAAGAAAGAAGAAAGAACTCGTAAATTAGGAGAATAATTTTTTGAAAAAAGAATTTTTAAATAGCAGTGTTGTTTTACGAAATAAAGATTGTTGAGGAATTGGGTGGCTAATAATAAAGAAAGTGGAGATATCGGGGAGAAAGAAGTAGTCGCTTTAATGTCCTGTCCGAATTGTCAAAAAAAATTGATGCTACTTCCTCCTAATTATCCAATGTACGATGTCCAGCGTACCGCATGTAATTTTCGAGCACAGGTTAAAACAAATAATTGTAAACCTAAGAGTGTTATTTTTGGTGCAGGCTATGATATTTATGAAAAGGTAATGAAGGCAGGTTTTCTTGCTCCCCCATTGATTGTAAATTTTAGATGGATCGATAAAAAAGGTACAGCGAATAGAGAAATTAGATTTTATCCTTTCGTAGCCAAAGGAAACATCAAAAAATATACTTTATCTGCAAATGCCAAGCGTGCAAATTATAAAATGTTTAGATACGAAAAACTTGATAAGATCCCCTTTATTGTAATGCATACATTTTATGATCCCGAAGGTTTGTTCGATAGAAACTTGCCGAAATAAAAATCGTCCACACTTCGCTGAAGCTACGAGTGGCAAGCGAGGAGCTGGGGGAAATTTTTAAGCAATCAAATTATAGTTTAAAACGTCCTAGACAACATTCTAATATTCTTACGATCTTTACGATCTCACATCATCCATCTATAATACTCTGAACCAACGCTCCGCCACCTACGAGGTGGCGGAGCTGGTAGAAGCATCCTCTATAGTGTAAACTGGAATTAATAAAATAAATTAGAGGAGGATCGATTATGTCTATCGTATCGGAATCGGAATTCAAAGGAAACCCCATGATTGTTATTAAGAATGATGAAGAGGATAAGTTTCCTTTTCAATTCGGCGTAAAAAAAGCAAAACTGATTTTAGAAAACATCGAAGAAATCAAAAAATTTGTCGAAAAAAACGACAAATAAACTACCTCGCAGCAAACAAAAAATCCGATTTCTTTCGGATTTTTTGGTATCCCTGGCCAGAATCGAACTGGCGCATTGACCTTAGAAGAGTCACGGTCTGTCCATTAGCCTACAGGGATATATTAAATGTCTCTTATCGGGAGGGCGGAACTCCTCCATCGGTCCTGCCAACCTCATCGGCTGGCCCCGGCAGAATGCTTTCTGCTCGTCGATAAGTTGTTGAATTTTGGGGGAACCGCTACCTCCCCATCGATGTCCGTTTCCGGACTCGGCAGTCGAGACGGTAATATCTCTGCGCTTCAAAATTCATCTATATTATACCACATCTAATTCTATTTTACTAGATGACATACGAATAATCTCCTAGATGACATTCTATTTTCTATAGATATATCATCAACATTTGCTAAAAATATCCTTACATACACTGATTAAATTCTTAAGAATTTGAGAGTAGTTCGTAAGGATGTATAATAGAAATATATGAGTAGGGAAAGTAAAAAGTTGGAGAGAATATTCAAAGGCGTGGCAAATCACAGAAGAATTGACATTCTTTTTTTGATTAAAAAGCAGCCCGATTTAACTCTTTCGGCTATTAGTCAAAGCCTAAATTGCAATTTAAAAACAATTGCTGAGCACACGAGAAGATTGGCAATCGCCGGTCTTATCGACAAATCCCGTTACAATAACATGACTTTTCATAATTTATCGCCCTACGGACAAAAAATTTATGAGTTTATAAAAACTTTAAAATAGTTCTAACAATTATTCACGAGGTCATTGATTTATACAATTATTATAGCTATCTACTTGCAAATTATATTGGCTGGATTCATTAGTAATTTGGCTGTATAAGTTTTCGGCTTGGGCTTTTATTTGATCAGCCTGATCTCGATGGGCGGTGCCGGCATCCCAATAAGGTTGGGCTTGTGAAGTATCGTGGGTTGAGTAATAGATATCATTTCCTTGCTGAATTTCACTATTCGCCTGATTATAAAGATTATTGGCATTTGAGACTAAACTTTCGTACTCTGTTCTATCGCCGTTAATTTGGTTTAAAAGGTTTTTATCGGGCGATTGGCAATTGGGAGCGGGTTTACCAAATTCTTGGACGGCCAGCCAAGTTGTGCCTCGGTCTTCAAATTTATTTAAGCCAGTTGCAATGCCAATTTCAGTATAGTCCGTGTTTAAAATGTTAGCACGATGACCGGGGCTTGCCATCCAGGCATCAACTAGATCTTTTTCATTTTTAAAATCACCTAAAGCTAAGTTTTCTCCTGAGACTTTGTATTTATAGCCAACTGTCAAAACCAAATCCCCCGGCGTTTGACCCGTCGGTGAATTATGCTCAAAATATTGGTTGGCAAACATATCATCAACTTTTTTCTGAGCCGCCTGGGTTAATAAATTATTAGTCGTTAGGGCTTTTAAGTTATTTTCTTGGCGATATTTATTTGTCCAATAAAGGACTTGATTGGGGTCAAGTTTTGATGCCTTGTCAGAAGATTTTGGTCCAAAAAGTGTCCCGGGAAGATTACTTTTCCCTATTTGAGAAAGGGAAGGCAGACCTTTTGGCAAATAATTTTTTATGTAATTTTTGTGCTTATATAAATAGTATCCGCCGAAAGCTAATAGAGCCAGTAAAACAGCGATAAAAATACCAATGATTATTTTAGAATTCTTCTGCATAACACTTTAATTTTATCATATCTGGCTTTTTAAAGCATTTTGATGTATAATTTTTATGGATAGGGAGGTTTTTTGCCCTCGGAAATTGGTCAACAAGCTTTTCAGAAGATTCTCGGCGTTTCAGATCGAGCCAATTTTTATTTAACACAATTTAATTTTAGAGAGAAGCCATTTGAAATACTTGATATTATTCTGGTGGCAATACTATTTTATTGGGTATATTTGCTACTAAAAGAAACCAGAGCAATGAGGATTTTATATGGAATTGCAGTTTTGGCAATCATCATGCTTTTGGGGAGACTACTACAATTAGAATCCTTAAACTATATTTTAACTTATGTATTAGCAGCTTTAGTCGTAGCCATACCAGTTGTTTTTCAGCCAGAGTTAAGGGCAGCCCTAGAAAGATTAGGCCGAACCAGATTTGTAGGCGAGTTTGGCAAGCTTAAAAAGTTTGAGATTGAAAATATTGTTTCAGAGGTCGTGGCAGCTGCAGAGTTTTTATCGAAAGAGCATCAAGGGGCAATTATTGTCTTTACAAGACAAACTGGCTTAAGAGATATTATCCAATCTGGGACAAAGATTGAGGCCTTGGTCAGCCGCCAACTTTTAATTAATATTTTTGCGCCCAAAACACCTCTCCACGATGGGGCAACAATTATATCTGGCGAAAAGGTAATTGCCGCTAATTGTTGGTTGCCTCTGCCAGAGCAAGAATTTAATTTTGACCTTGGGACAAGACATCGGGCTGCCGCCGGCATTACCGCCGAAACAGATGCGATTGTTATTGTTGTCTCTGAGGAAACTGGGAGAATTTCACTGGCAGTAGGGGGAAATTTGACTGTTAACCTCACCACAGCGCAACTAAAAGAATTTTTAGTTAACCTTTTACAGCATAAGATCGAAGGAATAACTGTATGAAAATCATCCATATTATTTTTAGGAATTGGCTAGTAAAAATAGTATGCGTCTTGCTGGCGATTGTACTCTGGATTTATGTCGGTATTGGCCAGACAAAAACTGCTAATTTTCCCGGTGGGATTTCCCTGCAAATAAACAATGTTCCCCAAGGGCTGGTAGCGATTACAGATACCTCGAGGATAACTGTTAAAGTTGTCGCTGATACAGAAATTTGGAAGAAGTTATCAGCAGATTCTTTTAATGCTTATGTTGACCTTGATGGTCTTAATGAGGGAACACACGAAGTAAAAGTCAATGTCTCGGTCAATGTTGCTAATGTCCAAATAGTTGAGACAGATCCGTCAAAGGTATTGATAAGCCTTGAGCCAAGGATCGAAAAAGAAGTACCAGTAAATGTCCTAATAAGTGGAAAAGCCGGAGAAGGTTTGGTTTCTGGCGAATGGAAAGCAGACCCATCAAAAGTAAATGTCTCGGGAGCAAGGAGCATAATAAATAGTTTGCTTGAGGCAACAGCAAAAGTTCAACTAGACGGACAGACTAGCGATTTTAAAATAATTACTAAATTAATCGGTTTGGATTCTCAAGGAAAAGAAATTAGCAATTTGATATTTACACCGCAAGAAGTAATAGTAAACGTTTCGATTGTAAAAGCTTCTAATGTAAAAACGGTTGGCATTAAAGTTGTCACGTCAGGTAATCCAGCTGACGGTTATTGGATAACACAAATTGAGACTGATCCAGCGACTGTCTCTATTGCTGCTTCTGAACAGATGGTTACCAGCATTCAGTATATAGAAACTGAATCTGTCAATATTCAAAATATCTCCAAAAGTAAAACAGTTGAGACAACATTAAAACCAGGCGCTGGGGTATCAATTTTAGATAATATAAGTAAGATTAAAGTAAATATTACCGTTGCTAAGTCACAGGCTTCAAAAGAAATTGAGGCGGGATTCAAGTGGCAAGGATTGGCAGGCAATCTAATGGTCAACTCTGTTGATCCGTCAACTGTAAAAGTGGTTGCCGCGGGCACTCAAGAAGCATTAGCCAATTTAAGCCCGGGAGATATTTCTGTGATAGTAGATCTATCAGGATCAAGATATTCTCTGGCCGGCACTTATTCTGTTGATATTAGCCGCTCAAATATAGCCGGTCCGGCTGGAATTTCCGTCTCGAGTATTGTGCCCTCGGCAATTAATGTAAGGCTTGATACAAGATGATTGTCCACAATTGACACTTTTTTTATATTTGCTATGCTTTAATTCGTATGACAAACTCTAAGGAGGATATATTTTTAGAAAGATTCTAGTCAAAATAGGTTCAGTTCAGCAAATATTTTCTCTCTATATAAAGAAAATTAGAAATCGTACCCCAGACAGCGTTAAAGATGCTCTGAATAAGCATTTTTTACCATATTCAGGCATTATTATTGTGACATGCTTCGTTCTTGTATCTGGCTTTGCTCATGCGGCTGAGAATAATGATACAATTTCTTCTGATTATACAGTTATGGATCTACAACCGGTCGAAGCCGCCCAAGTTGTCAGTAGCCTTTCCGCCTATACTCCTAATGTACAGGAAGATTCTGTTAACGTTCTTTTAGCCATGGAGGATCAGAATTATCTTGATAAACCAGCAGTTTTTGAAACTGCCCAGACAGTCATACCCCAAGAAAAGCGTCAGTCAACTATAAATTATACAGTTCAATTTGGCGATACATTATCAAGCATTGGTTGGCAGTACGGTCTTAAAATTGCGACCATTAAATATACCAATAATCTTTCCTCAGAAGTCATCCAGCCGGGAAAAGTCTTAAAACTTCCGCCAGCAGACATTTCTCCAGATGTTATTCAAAAGCTGGCAGCTGATGCAAAAAAGAAAGTAGCAGGCACTGCCAAAGTAAATAGATCGCCTGGATCAAAAAGCAACGCTTATCCATACGGATGGTGCACTTATTACGTTGCCACCAGGCGTAATGTGCCAGGAGGTTGGGGGAATGCGAGCGCGTGGCTTGGTTCTGCTAGGCGTAGTGGCTATGCTACCGGTTCAACACCTGCAGCTGGAGCTATTGTGGTTACTTCTGAATCGTGGATGGGTCATGTTGCCTATGTCGAATCTGTCCATGACGGTTCAATTACAATTTCCGAGATGAATTATCGGGGATGGGGGATGGTTAGCTCTCGTACAATATCTGCTTCAAGTGGGGTTATAAGGGGGTATATATACTAGAAAAATTCAAAATTAAAAATTAAAAAGTAAAAATTCAAAATAGTCGAGAATATCATGTTGACCGATGAAGCAACAATTAAAGTAAAAGCAGGTTCAGGCGGAGCAGGCTCCGTTTCTTTTCGTCATGAAAAATTTGTCCCAAAGGGCGGTCCTGACGGCGGTGATGGCGGCGACGGGGGAGATGTTTTTATTGAGTGCAGCGGCAACGTCCATACTCTTTCCGATTTTGCCAGAAAGAAAGCTTTTTTGGCGGAGCCGGGACAAAATGGCCGGCCAAAAAAGCAAACTGGAGCCAACGGGGAAGATTTAATTTTAAAAGTCCCCCCGGGAACTTTAGCAAAGATAGAAAATGGGGAATCCCTTGATTTTAAAGTTGAAGGTGCAAAAATCTTAATTGTCCATGGCGGTCAAGGCGGCTGGGGGAACACCCATTTTGCAACCGCGACTTCCCAATCCCCTCTTTACGCCAAAAAGGGGACAGCCGGCGAGGAAAGAACTATTAATCTGGAGTTGAAACTTTTAGCTGACGTCGGATTAGTCGGTTTACCAAATTCTGGTAAATCAACACTGCTTGCACGAATTTCTAATGCTAGACCAAAAATAGCCAATTATCCTTTTACAACCCTAGAACCAAACTTGGGAGTAACAAAGATTAACGGACAAGAATTGGTTGTAGCTGATATCCCTGGTTTAATCGAAGGCGCTTCAAAGGGGAAGGGCTTGGGAGAGAAATTTCTTCGCCACATTGAAAGGACAAAAATATTAGTCCATTTAATAGATATAAATAGTAAAGATTTGGTAAAAGATTACTCCATAGTACGAAATGAATTAAAGAATTGGAATCCTAAACTTTTAAATAAAAAAGAAATAATAGTTTTAAGTAAGGCAGATACGATGCCAAAGAAAGAAGTGGCAAAAATCGCCAATGATTTTTCGAAAGAGATTAAACGGAATATCAGGATAATCTCTGCTGTTTCTAATGAAGGGATAAATGACCTACTGAATGGTATTGCTCAGAATACTTAAAAACCCTCGCCAGGCGAGGGTTTCAGATGTGTTCAATGATAGGATTAGTCTCTTCTGTGATGTAATCCCAGCGAAAATTGCGGTGATTATTGCAGTCAGCAGTATCTTTTATAACTTTTGTTCTCGATATTTCCCTGGCTGAATCAGGACTATCGGAATGGACTAGTAGATGACGGCAATGGTCTTCAGGGCATGTCTTGCCTGAAGACTGGGGATAATCACAGCTGAAGCGGATCCCAACACGATAGAGTTTCATCGTCCATCTCCCTTGGAGTCAAAGCCTCAGTAGTTTATCAGATTTTAGCGATTATGTCAATAGTCAAACATTGCCGGCTGTTTTCTGCCTAGTGTTTTTGGATCCTCTTGACAGACTATTGACTTTTTGATAATACTGTTTTATAATAAATTTACAGAACAAAAAGTGATTTTAGGATTTATAGTTAACTAAATAAGAGTCTGCCCTTCCAGCAGCGTGGGGTTGCTGTATTTATGGGAGTTTTTTAGTGTCTCAAACAAGAATCCAATTTACAAAGCCAAAATTCTCTATACCTTTACCGAACTTGATTGAATTACAAACCAAGTCTTACCATTGGTTTTTCAAGGAAGGAATCCGCGAACTCTTAGACGAAATTAGCCCTGTTGATGATTTTACAGGCAAAGTTTTAACGTTGGAATTTTTAGATTATTCTCTTGATAATCCAAACTATGACGAGCAGACAGCAAAAAATAAAAATTTGACCTATGAAGCATCATTAAAATGCCAAGTAAAATTAAGTAATAAGCTTAATGGCAAAAACAAAGAATCCTCAGTTTTCTTAGGAGTTTTTCCGTTGATGACTGACAGGGGAACATTTATCATTAATGGTATAGAACGTGTAGTTGTCTCCCAAATCGTTCGCTCCTACGGCGTTTTATTTGTTTCCGAAGAAGTCGGCGGACGAAAATTATTTGGTGCTAAGATTATTCCTTCTAGGGGTGCCTGGCTTGAATTTGAAACCTCCAATAGAGATATCATTTCTGTCAAAGTTGACCGAAAAAGAAAAATATTATTTACGACCTTCCTTAGATCCCTAGGCCTTTCTGACGACCAAATAATCAAGGCCTTTGAAGGGGTAAACGACAATCCAGACCACGATTATGTTAAAGCTACTTTAGCAAGAGATTCTGCCAGAACTTTTGACGATGCAACAGTCGAAGTCTATAAAAGGATCAGGCCTGGCGACTTAGCTACCCCCGAGACAGCCAAAAGTTTCTTAGAGGCAATGTTTTTTAATCCAAAAAGATACGATCTCGGTAAAGTCGGCCGCTATAAAATAAATCAACGGTTAAATATTGAAGCCTCAGAAGATCTGAAAAACAGAATTTTGAGAATTGATGATGTCGTTGAAACTATTAAAGAAATTATTAGGCTCAATAATGATCCGCTGGCGATGCCGGATGATATTGACCATCTAAGGAACCGCCGTGTTCGGGCAGTTGGCGAATTAGTCCAGGCAAAAGTTAGAGTAGGCCTTCTTAGGATGGAAAGAATTATTAAAGACAGGATGTCAGTCCTTGACCCAGACACAGTGACACCGGCGCAACTAATAAATGCTCGACCAATTGCCGCCGTTTTGCAAGAGTTCTATGCTTCTTCGCAACTTTCACAATTTATGAACCAAACCAATCCGCTAGCCGAGCTGGAGCATAAAAGATGTCTATCTGCTACAGGGCCGGGGGGGCTGTCTCGTGAGAGAGCAGGATTTGAAGTCAGAGACGTTCATAGCTCTCACTATGGCAGGATTTGCCCGATTGAAACTCCCGAAGGACCAAACATCGGTTTAGTTGGCTATATGGCAAGTTATGCCAGGATTAATGAATATGGCTTTATTGAAACGCCTTATTTAGTAGTTGAGCAATCAAAAGGCAAAAAGCCAAAAATTACTTCTAAAGTCTTATATCTAGATGCTGATGAAGAAAGCAAAGCAATCATTGCTCCTGCCTCAACAGAGGTTGACAATAATTATTATTTGACGCAATCAAAAACAATTGTTAGAAAATTTGGTGAGCCTTCAATCGAAAGAATAGAAAAAGTTCAATATATTGACGTTTCACCACGGCAAATTGTTAGTATCTCAACTGCCTTGATTCCCTTTGTTGAACACGATGACGCTGTTCGTGCTTCAATGGGTTCAAATATGGAAAGACAGGCAGTCCCACTTATTAGACCAGTTTCGCCAATAGTTGGCACTGGCATGGAGAAGGACGCTGCTAGGGATTCTGGGCAATGCCTTTTTGCTGAAAATAGCGGGATTGTCAGTAAAGTATCAGCATCGGAAATCGTTGTTGGTAAAGATCGATATAAACTCGAAAAGTTTGTTCGTTCCAATCAAGCAACTTGTATTAATCAAAAACCAGTAGTAGCAGTTGGAGAAAAAGTAAAAAAAGGCCAGATCCTAGCAGATTCATCAGCGACTGAAAACGGTGAGTTAGCATTAGGAAAAAATATTTTAGTTGCTTTTATGCCATTTAAGGGTGGTAATTTCGAAGACGCAATTATAATTTCTGAAAGACTTGTTAAAGAAGATATTTTTACATCAGTCCATATTGAAAAGTATGCGACAGAAGTCCGTGATACGAAACTTGGACCGGAGCTGTTAACCCGGGATATTCCTAATGTTGGAGAAGGGGCTCTAGCTAATCTTGATGAACAAGGAATCGTCAGAATTGGCGCAGAAGTATCAGCCGGGGACATTTTAGTGGGAAAAATTACTCCAAAGGGTGAAACAGAATTATCAGCCGAAGAGAAATTATTGAGAGCAATTTTTGGAGAAAAGGCAAAAGACGTTAAAGACACTTCGCTTAGGCTGCCTCATGGAGAATATGGGAAAATTGTTAATGTTGAAATATTTTCAAAAGAAGTTGGTGATGAATTACCTGCCGGTGTATATCAAATGGTTGAAGTGTCAGTCGCCCAGTTAAGGAAAGTTCAAGTCGGAGACAAGCTCGCCGGCCGCCATGGAAACAAAGGCGTTATTTCGATGGTTTTGCCAGAAGCTGAAATGCCTTATTTACCTGATGGTACAACAATTGATATTATATTAAATCCTTTAGGCGTTATTTCTCGAATGAATCTGGGCCAATTATTAGAAACTCATCTTGGTTGGGCGGCCGAAAAATTAGGTTATAAGATTGCAGTTCCAGTTTTTGAAAGTATTGATATGCCAAGAATCCAAGAAGAACTCAAAAAGGCCAATTTACCTCAAGATGGAAAAATTCAGCTATTTGACGGCAGAAATGGTGAGCCTTTCTCACAGAAAACCACTGTCGGGACAATTTATATGATGAAGCTTTGCCACTTGGTTGATGATAAAATGCATGCTCGGTCAACCGGACCGTATTCAATGGTCACCCAACAACCACTGGGTGGTAAATCTCAATTCGGCGGACAAAGATTCGGAGAAATGGAAGTCTGGGCGCTGGAAGCGTATGGTGCTGCCCATTCTCTACAGGAAATGTTAACAATTAAATCAGATGACGTCATCGGCCGTTCAAAGGCATATGAAGCAATCATTAAGGGTGAGGAGATACAAAAACCACAGATACCAGCAAGCTTTTACGTTTTAGTGAAAGAACTTCAAAGTCTTGGGTTAAATGTTGAGATGCTAACAGCTGCCAATATAGCAAGAGCAGAATCAAAACGTGAAGCACAAGTTGCATCTCAAGGTGAAAAGAAAAGCAAAGAAAATATCTCTGATATCGATGCTGAAGTCACCGAGCTTAAAGTCGAGCAGCCTCCGATGAAGGAACAACCAATAGACAAGGGAGAAAATGAATAAAGAAAGAATTAAAGACAAAGAGCCAAGATTAATTGATTTTGATGCCTTAAGAATTTCAGTGGCATCTCCAAATGATATTTCTGCATGGTCTTATGGCGAAGTTACCAAACCAGAGACTATCAATTATCGCACTCAAAAGCCTGAGCGAGATGGTTTATTTGACGAAAGAATTTTTGGACCAACAAAAGATTGGGAATGTTATTGCGGTAAATACAAAAAGATCAGATATAAGGGAGTCATCTGTGATAAATGTGGTGTTGAAGTAACTCGTTCATCCGTCAGGCGTGAAAGAATGGGTCACATTGACCTGGCTGTACCAGTTACTCACGTTTGGTATGTGAGGGGAGTTCCTTCTGTTTTGAGTTTAATTTTAGATTTATCGGTTGCTGATTTAGAAAAAGTAATTTACTTTGCTGGCTTCATTGTTTTAGAAGTCAACGTTGAAATCAGAAAATCTGCTTTGGAACAATTAGAAAAAGAGTTTAATGAGGCAAAAGCAAAAGTAAAAAATAATATGGATTTGGCGAAAATAGAGGCATCTTACAGAGCAACTAAGCAGGAAATCGTGGGCCTTGGAGTAAAGAAAATCTTAACAGAGTCGCAATATCAAGACCTTTCATTAAAATACGGTCAAATAATTCGGGTTGGTATTGGCGCAGAAGCAATCTATGAATTATTGCAGAAAACTGATCTAGACGTTCTAATTAATGAATTTAATAAGGAATCAGAAACTTCAATTGGTGCCGGAAGAAGAAAAATTTTAAGGAGACTAAAACTTACAAAAGAAATGAAAGAGGCCGGTATAAAATCTGAATGGCTAGTTTTAGTTAGAATTCCAGTAATTCCGCCTGATCTTAGGCCGATGGTCCAATTAGACGGTGGCAGATTTGCTGCTTCTGACTTAAATGATCTCTATCGAAGAGTAATAAATAGGAATAATCGATTAAAGAGGCTTATTTCTCAAGGTGCGCCTGAGGTAATTTGCCGTAATGAGAAAAGGATGCTTCAGGAAGCAGTTGATTCTTTGATCGATAACAGCGCCAGACGCGGGAGAGCGGTCTCAGCTGGAGCGACTGCCAGAAAACTAAGATCACTTTCAGACATGCTCCATGGTAAGCAAGGTCGTTTCCGCCAAAACTTGCTTGGTAAAAGAGTCGATTATTCAGGAAGATCGGTTATCGTTGTTGGGCCAGATTTGAAACTTCATCAGTGCGGTCTACCCAAAATGATGGCCTTGGAGTTATTCAAGCCATTTGTTATTTCAAAACTAATAGCTGACGGCCATGTCCATAATGTTAAAAATGCCACTAAAGTGATGGAGAAGAACGAGCCAATAGTTTGGGATATCCTAGAAAAGATTACCTCAAATTATAGCGTTTTACTCAATCGTGCCCCAACTTTACACCGTCTTGGGATTCAAGGTTTCCAGCCGGTCTTAATCGAAGGTAAAGCCATCCAGATTCATCCTTTAGTCTGTTATGCATTTAACGCCGACTTTGATGGTGATCAAATGGCGGTTCATGTACCTTTATCAGTTCAAGCAAGAGAGGAAGCATCGACCTTGATGAAATCTGCAAATAATGTCTTAAAACCTGCCTCTGGTGAGCCGGTTATAATTCCCCGATATGAAATAGTTTCTGGCTGTTTCTGGTTGACTTCTTTTGAAGAAAATGTCCTTGGCGCAGGCAAGATTTTTGCCAATAAAAACGAAGCAATCTTGGCTTACCAGCAGGGATATCTAAATATAAAGGCCAAAATAAAAGTCAGATTGAAAATAAATAAGACGGATCCCAACGCCGAGGAAGAAATAATTGAAACGTCAGTTGGCAGGATTTTATTTAATAATATTTTGCCAGATGAAATGCAGTTTAGAAATGAAGTTTTTGATTCAAAAGCCTTAAAGAAAATATTATCAGAGCATTTTTCAAGATTTGACCTTGCCAAGACTGCCGAATTTGCTGATAAAATTAAAAAAATTGGTTTTGATTATTCATCGATTTCAGGAATGACTATTTCGATGGAAGATATTCATATCCCGGAAAGCAAAAATAAATTCATTAAAAAAGGTGATAAGGCTTTAGAAGAGATTGAAAGTCAATATCAGCGCGGTTTAATAACTGAGATAGAAAGGAAAATTAAAGTTATAGAGCTTTGGACACAAGTAAGAGCAAGAATCGAAAAAGATATGATAGAAAAATACAGCCCTGAGAGCCCGGTCTATCAGATGGTAAAATCAGGCGCCCGTGGTTCATTTGCTCAGGTAACTCAGCTGGCCGGCATGAAGGGTTTGGTGGTTAATCCAGCTGGGGAGATTATTGAGTTGCCTATTAAAGCTAATTATAAAGAAGGTTTGCCTGTCTTCGAGTACTTTATCTCCACCCACGGTGCACGAAAAGGTAAGTCAGATACCAGCCTAAGAACCTCAGAAGCAGGTTATCTTACAAGAAGACTTGTTGATGTCTCACAAGATGTTGTCATTACAACAGAAGATTGTGGAACAGATCACTTTTTAGAAATTGATAAAAATGAGGTTGCCGAAATTGGCTACAAATTATCCGTTAAATTAATTGGAAGAATAGCCGCCAAAGATGTAAAAGACCAGAAATTTGGGATAGATATTAAAGCCGGCGAGATGATCACGGCTGAGAGTTCTAAAAGAATCGAAGAAAGCAATCTTGAGAAAATATGTGTGAGAACAGTATTGGGCTGCCGGGCTGAGAAGGGCGTTTGCCGAAAATGTTATGGTCAAGACTTAGCCAACGGTAGACTAGTTGAGCTAGGAACAGTTGTGGGGATTATTGCTGCTCAAGCAATTGGAGAACCTGGCACCCAGCTTACTATGAAAACTTTCCATATGGGTGGAGTTACCGGCGAAGATATTACTTCGGGGCTGCCAAGAGTCGAAGAATTATTTGAAGCGAGAAATCCAAGAAATTCAGCAATAATGTCAGAGATTGAAGGCAGGGCAAAAATTATTGAGGAAAAAGATTTAATAAAAATAATTGTCACCTCTCCAGAAGTAAAAAAAGAAGAATATTTGATTGATAAAGATTACAAACCCACAATAAAAGATGGCGATATTGTTAAAAGCCGTCAAGCAATTGCTGTTGCTCTCAACAAAAAAGCGATCAGGAGTCTTATAACAGGAAAAGTAAAAATTGAAAAAAATAAAATTAGTGTTTTATCAACTGAAAAAAATTCAATTACTTATAATGTCTCTTCGAAAACAAATATAAAGATTGAAGACGGTAGCAAAGTGGAAAAAGGACAAGAATTAACCGATGGCCATCTTAGCCTAGAGACATTATTAAAATTGAGAGGCCGACCTAGAACGGAGAAATATATAATTAGGGGTGTCCAAGAAATCTACGCTTCTCAAGGCCAGACTATTAATGATAAACATATTGAAATTATTGTTCGTGAGATGTTTTCAAAGATGAAAGTTAAGGATCCAGGGGGTTCAAATATGCTAGTTGGACAAATGATAGACCATATAGAAGCTTTCAAATTGAACCAAGAATTAAAAAAGAAAGGTAAAAAAGAAGTAGTTTTTGAAGAAAGTATAATGGGGATTACTCGAATTGCCCTAGTTAGTGATAGTTTTCTATCTTCGGCATCTTTCCAAGAAACAACGGGCGTATTAATCGATGCAGCAGTCAGGGGCGCAGTAGATAAATTGCAAGGATTGAAAGAAAATGTTATAATTGGAAAGTTGATTCCCGCTGGCACTGCATTCAATAGAAAATAGTATAATGAAGCTTGCCAATTTCGGAATTTTTATTGGCAAGTTAATCCCTACTGGCACAGCTTTTAATAGAAAAGGTTAAATATGCCGACAATATTACAATTAATTAGAAAGCCAAGAAAATCGAAGCTTAGTAAGCCGAAGACGCCAGCATTGCGTCGCGGTTTTAATTTTATCAAAAATAGGCCAGTCGATTTTAAAAAAGGCAGACCCTTTTTAAGAGGAGTTTGCATAAAGGTAACAACAGTCACTCCTAAAAAGCCTAATTCAGCTTTAAGAAAAATTGCTAGGGTGAGGCTTACATCAGGTCAGGAAGTAACCGCCTACATTCCGGGCGAAGGACATAATTTGCAAGAACACTCAGTCGTCTTAATTAGAGGTGGTAGAGTCAAAGATCTGCCCGGTGTTAGATATCACGTGGTAAGAGGAAAGCTTGATACTGCAGGGGTTGAGAATCGCAAACAAGGAAGATCAAAGTACGGTGCAAAAAAATCATAACAATTTTTTCGGGGCCAAATCAGCTTGAGGAATAATATGCGTAGCAAACAGGCACCAAAAAGAAAAATTAGTCCTGATCTCAAATACAACTCAATTACAGTTGGAAAGTTTATTAATAAAATAATTTTAAGAGGTCAAAAAGAAACTGCCAGAATCAACGTTTATAAAGCTTTTGATATTATTAAAGAAAAAACTAAAAAAGAACCTCTGCAAGTATTCGAAGGCGCTTTAAAAAATGCCTCACCGTTACTAGAAGTAAATCCGAGAAGAAT
>Ga0315274_10000567_pt1 | contig 57513 bp, 45 predicted proteins | sample YL17G02_20_MG_FD_203700 | JGI IMG/M metagenome (GOLD analysis project Ga0315274, IMG submission 203700) | Sediment microbial communities from Yellowstone Lake, YNP, Wyoming, USA - YL17G02_20 | ecosystem: Environmental > Aquatic > Freshwater > Lake > Sediment | place: USA: Wyoming | collected...
ACCCCTTATTTGGCCCATTCACTTTGAATTAGACCAAGACAATAATTATGTTGGAATAGATGCAAAAAAAATTTCTGTTCCTTATAACAGAATTGCTAAGATTTATCGTGATACAGGTGATAGGGAAATACTTATAGATGAGGAAATATGCGAGGATCCTACAGATTTTTGTTTTGATTCTAATTGGAATTATATTTTAACAAATGGTTACTCAGATACTATAATCAAGATAGATAAAATAACAAAAGAAAAGACGATTCTTTCGAGAGTTTATGGAAACACACTTATTGGTTATGGTTGGGCATTTCAATACCCCGCTTCTATAGTTCTCCTACCCAAAATGCTCGATGTAAAAGATGATATCTGGGAGATATATGAGTAGGAATTTAAATTAGGAGAAGCTTGTGGAGAATCAGGATGAGGAAAGTGTCATTCCGAATCCTGAACTGTCGCCAGGACAGGCTTGTTTCGTAATCCCTGACAAAAGAGTCAGGGCTACAAATTTTTTTTCAATATCGACTAATTAGATTTAATTTTCTGAACAATTTCTTTTATTTTTTTTGCAATTTCGTCATCCGGGGATGATTGTAAAAAGGTTTCCAATTCTGTAATGGCTTTTTCGGTTTCTTTTAATCTTGTATAGGCAATACCGAGATTAAGATGTGCCTTGATTTTATTTTTATCAAGAGCGATTGTTTTGTTCCATTCGTCAATTGCTTTGCTTATTTCACCATCAACAAAGTAAAGATAACCAAGATAAAAATGGGCATCGGCAAAGGTATCATTTACTTCGATGACTTTCTGGAATTTCTTGGTTGCATCTACGTTTTGCCCTTTGAATGCCAGAAGAATTCCTTCAAAAAATAGTCCTTTTTCCGAATTGGCATTAATCTTGGATGCATTAGAAAAATATTTGAGCGCTTTATCATTATCACCTGCGATAACATAAATGCATCCCAAATTAATTTGTAAGTCTTCTCGTTCATTATTTATGCTAAGTGCTTTTTCATAAATTGAGATGGCATTTTCAAAATCCCCTTTTTTTGCGTAGAGATTGCCCAAATTTGAGTATGCCTTGAGATAATCGACGGAAATTATATTTTCAGTTTGAATGTTTAGGGGTTCTTCGCTTGATAAATTTTCGTCTGAAAATGCTGTGGATAGGTCAAAATATGTGTCAATTTTTCCTGTTGTAGAATCTATTTCCTTTTTGAATCTGTCATTAAATTCTTTGTCATTACGAATTTCAATGGTTGGGAAATCAATCGATTTGAAAAATTCAAGGTTTTTAATGTCGTTATCTACAACTTTATTTATCAGTTCTGTTCCTTTGTCATATATTCCATTTCCACCGTAAGCTAAGGCTAAATCCAGGTCTTTATAGGGATTATCTTGTTCAGCTTGGGCAGTATCGATGTTTTCTTTTGTAATTAGATTCCCAAGATAGGAAAGACCGAGTTTGAGATAAGAGTTGAACACCTTATCATTTTTAATTTTAGCCTGGCTCCACAAATTGATTGCCTTTTGATAATTCTTGTTCATTGCGTTTACTATTCCAAGGTATACAAGGGATGGAATATCACCCTGTCTTATTTCCAGAGCTTTTTCAAATTGAGCCGTAGCTTCGTCCAATTCGCCTTTTTCGAGATATATTATTCCGGCATTGGAAACACTTGGAAAATTTTGGGCATCGTATTCTAAGATAATGATGTATTCTTCTAATGCCTTATCAATCTGACCCTTAATGTAGAAGATGTTTCCTAATTGTGAGTGAGCTTCGATTGATTGGGGAGTTTTGTTAATTACATCTTGCAAGAGAGTTATAGCCGCGTCCAATCTATTCAGTCCTAAATAGCACTTTCCCTGATTGAGAATGGCTATAGAGAAATCGGGATTTAGTTCGACTGCTTTTTTGAAATTTTCCAGCGCCTCATTGTATTTATCTTGATAGAGAAAAATCACACCAAGAGCATTGTAGTAATTTTCTTCTTCTGGATTAAGCTCGATAGCTTTTTTGATATTTTCGATTGCCTTATCAACTTCTTTATTAAGTGCATAAGTATTTCCCAAATGGGCATAAATCTCAGGATTGTTGGGATCGATTTCCAGAGCGGTTTGAAATTCTTTTATTGCTTCGTCGATTTTGTCGAGTTTAACGAAGAGAATCCCTTTGTAGATATGAGCATCAACATTTTTCGGATTCTGGGCTGAAGTTTTATCGAAGAGCTCGAATGCCTGGTCATAATTTTTTTCTGAGAAGAAGATTATGCCTGAATTATTATAAAAATCCTCGTTATCAGCGAATATAGATATCGCGATACAAATAAAAATCATTGAAATTAATAGAATCTTTTTCATAGATAGTTTCTCCATTGTGGTGCAACAGTTATGTCGCAAAGCACTAAATAAATATTGCAAACTAAAGTTTGCATACATTGTTGTGCGAGATAATAAATTTTTAAGAATTATTGTTCCATTTTATGTGGAGTGCGGTAGCTTGCTACCGCTTTAGAAGGCGAGACCTTGGTCTCGCCTGTTTGTAGGGGACGGACATGCATGTCCCCTACAGTGGAAGCAAGCTTCCACAAAACAAAGCGAAAGCAAGCTTTCGCACTCCAAAATAGAGATAAATCTTGCGTTACATTTATTTACTTACTCGTTCCAGAAGGAGGTGTTTGTCCTTGACCTTCAGCTGGTTTTTGTTCTCCTTGACTTTGTTGTTCACCCTGATTTCTCTGTCCGCGTTGTCCTCTTTGTTCTCCTTGTCCTTGCCCTTCAGCTGGTCTTTGTCCTCTTTGTCCTTGGGTTCCGGATGGTCTTTGTTCACCTGGCTCTCTTTGTCCTCTAAATTATCCTGGTTCTCTTGGTCCTCTTTGTTCTCTTCTTTCTCTGAAATCAGTAGGAGCTTCTTTTTTCTCACCGATATTGATTTCATACATTCCACCGGGATCGAATTTTTGCGATAGAACGTAAGGCTTTTGAATTGCCCCTTTTGGTTTAAAAACTACAAAATATTCTCCTTCATTAAAAACAATGCTATTTGATTTATTAGCGGAAACAGATTCCTTTTTTGAGACTGGACCAGTTAATAATATATCTAAGTCTTTATCGAGATTATTAATGACAGTGAGCTGAATGTATTGTGAATCAGGAGTTGAATCCACTAATTTAGCTTCGTTTAGTTTTTCGAAGTCACCTTTAACAATTTTCAAGACTTCTTCATCGATTATTGCCCTCATCTCCTCTTCATCTTTTGCAATCAATAATTCCTCAGAGCCTTTCTTTTCCAATTCCTGATTCTTTTTCTTTTCTTCTGGGGTAATCCAATTCCCTTTGTATTTAATTAGATTATCTTTTACTTTATTAAATTTGTAAGCATCAAGATAAGAAACCATCATATCATCATATTTTCTTAATCCAGCGGTTCTTTGCTGAAATTCAAGTTCTGAAGAAAGTTTCTCTTTGTCCATCCACTTGTGACGATTATAACGCAGTCCATTTTTTCTATTTTGTATAGTCATTTCATAATCTTTGTTAAAACGATTAATCTCGTTTTCTATATCATTTAGAGTTTGTGATTTGTTTAAATTAATGAAATTTATTTCTTCATTGTCTTTCAGACATTCTTTGTAGCCATCGACAGCCTTATTGTATTTTTCAATTAGATTATCGATTTTCTGATTGAGCTGATTAATCTTGTCATATTCTGAGTTCATTCGTCTTTCATCAACAGATTTTATATTCCAATGATGATTGAATATCGGGAAGAATTTCCATTTCCTCTCTTTTTTAATTTCCCCTTTATCGTTAATATGGGAGAAGTTATAATGAGTTGTGATGTAGTTCTGGTCATCATATTTGTCGGTCAACACAAAAGGAATCATATAGGCACTTGTGGTGAAAGTTCCGATTAAGGGAATATAATTCATCGCACCAAATGATGCATCGATGAAATCAAGAGGGAATCCGAAAAGGATATATATTGGTAACATTGGTTTATTTAGTTTGTAATAAGTGTCACCTTCATATTTGATTTTAGGATGATTGGGGAGTCTTGTGATATATGATGGGATTGGGTTTGGTTTAAAGTAAAGGGAGGTATCTTGAGCGATTAGATTTATTGAAACCATAATAAAAAGAGAGAAAATTACTATTTTTATGAATTTAGGCATATTAATCAATCTCCGAAATATGTAGCGGTCGCATTTATGCGACGATTATGTTTGATAAATCAAACCGCTACTTTAAATTTAATTTAACTTATTTGACGAGATTAATAAGGAATTTATTAATTGATTTTTATGAATACAAGGAATTTTTTTGGTATTAGGGATTTAATTATCATTTGTCATGCTGAACTTGTTTCAGCATCTTAATTGAGATTCTGAAACAGGTTCGGAATGACAAGGTAAGGATGAAATAAAAAATCGCTTGATTTGATGTTGAATTCTCTGTAATAAGTACTCATTAATGTGGTAATAATAACAAGAATTTAAGATCTCTGAAATACTTTTATAAGTAACCTAAATACGAGATTGCCACGCTCACTTTGTTCGCTCGCAATGACACTCTTTGTTTCCTCTCCCCTTTGTGGGAGAGGATTAAGGAGAGGGGTATATGTCATTGCGAGGAGTAAAGCGACGAAGCAATCTCGTCCTTAAACTAAAAAGATTAGTTTTTCAGAGATTTCTATTTATTATCTTATGGATGGAGGTTTTGACTGTGAACCGCATTATGAAAATATTTGAATCCACAAAAAAATCTTCTTTTTATTTGCTTATAACGATAGGATGCCTTTGGGGACTGGTTGAGGCTGGAGCAGGAGTCATTTTGAAGAATAGTTGCGCAAGACTTTATAGTGGGTCTATTCTTACAGGAACAGCCTTTTTGTTTTTTGCTGCTGCTTATGTGGTTTCCAATCGACTTTTACTTCTTCTTTTGCTTCCTTTGCTTACAGGATTATTCAGATTATATGGAGCAGGTCTTTCTGGAACACCTGTAATAAGCGGAGCTGTTGCAAATCCAGCGTATGCTCTTTTTGTCGAGACTCTGGCATTTATTATTATTGTATCCTTGATGAAAGAAAGTCTCTTAAGAACATTCCGTGGTAAAGTATTAGTTGGGATTATCGGCACAATATTTTCTGCAAATATGTTTCTTCCTGTAAAATTATTCACTGGTATATCTGCCTGTGTGGTTCCTGGAACGAGCTTTCCTCTTGTAATTTGGGGATTACCTGTTGCGATAATTGTTGGAGCCTTTTCCGCTCCTTTAGGATTTAAATTGGGTGAGATGATTCAGCATAATGTGGAGTCACAGGATATTCGACCTCGAGTTTTGTTTCAGAGAAGTAGTTTAGTCGTTTCTGCTCTTTGTTTTGTAATTATTACAATCATATATAGTTTGTAGGGACAGAAAACTGTTCTGTCTCTACTGATCTAATCGCAATGACTGTTTGCAGTTCCCACTTTAGTGGGGATGAATTTTACCTGCTAAAGCAGGCACTACGAACTCTATATGTTATTGTATGTCCAATTGTAAGGATTTGATTTATCAAACCCGAATATTATTTTAATCTTATGTTCAAAAGCGAAGGGAAAATCGGTTTTACTCTTATTGAACTATTAATTGTTGTGGCAATAATTAGTATTTTGGCAGTAATAGCTGTTCCGAACTTTCTTGAAGCTCAGACAAGAAGTCGTGTCAGTCGTGTCCATTCTGATTTACGTTCATTAGCAACCGGAATAGAGAGTTACTATGTTGATTATAATTATTATCCTCCCGGTTATCAGACTGCTCCGAGATATGGGCTTATGGTTCTAACCACACCTACAGCTTATATTGCTAATGCTTATCCATTTGACCCTTTTAGACCCCCTGGACTAATTCCAGAGAAATCCAGTTATACTTATGAACTAATGAACGCTAATAATAAAGTTATTCAGGCTGGAAGTGGTCCTTATATAGTTGATCCATCTAATCCTGGAGATGAACCGACAAAGGGTGTCTGGTGGTGGTTAGCAAGTCGTGGTCCGAATAATACTTTCGGTTTTCGTCCTTCTGATTCTGAATATGACATTATGAAGAGATTTTATGAAGCGATAATTCTTCCGGGAAATCTTGTTGACACTGTTTATGACTCTACGAATGGAACGATTAGTTCAGGCAATATTTATTGCTCTGGAGGTGGAGTGCCAGGTGTGATTTCAATGATGATTAAGTAAGCCACAAAATTTCACGAAACCGAATGAAAAAAAGAGTAATTAGACGCGGATTAACGCAGATTGGAATAGATTAATATTAAAATTTAATACATAAATGAATCCGTGTCAAGCCGTAACCAATTTATTCTTCATCTGGAAAGATGTTACGGTGTCCGATAATGTTTTTATCTTAACAATTAAAAATCTTTGAGATTATGGTCGTTCAAAGGGATAACTTCATCAGGTTTAATTTCTTTTTCTTTATGTCTCACAAGAGCTTTGCCTGAAACATTTTTCCTTTGAACAGGAAGAGCTTTATTAGCTATAGCTTTCGGTTTTTTTATGTCCAATTGTTCTTGAATACTTCTTATTGAGCCACCGTTTCTATAGCCGTTAATTAGAGACACAAGTTTGTTTATGTAACTTTTTAATTGTTCAGCCTGAGCATTCATTTGTTCAGATGCTGAGGCGGATTCTTCCGCATTGGCGGCGTTCTGTTGTGTGACTTTATCCATTTCAGCAACTGCTTTGTTGACCTGTTCAATACCTTGAGCCTGTTCATTTGATGCTGCTGCTATTTCACCAACTAATTCACCAACCTTCGATGTGCTTTTTGATACTTCGCTAAAAGCGTTGTTAGTTTTGTTAACTAATTCTGAACTGTCTTTGATTCTCTTGACCGTTCCTTCAATTAATGTAGCTGTATTTTTTGCAGCTTCAGCGGCACGCATAGCTAAGTTTCTCACCTCGCTTGCAACTACGGCAAAGCCAGCTCCGGCTTCACCTGCTCTGGCAGCTTCAACTGCAGCGTTTAATGCGAGTAAATTAGTCTGGAATGCAATTTCATCGATGGTTTTTATAATCTTGGAGGTCTCTTCACTTGCCTTTGAAATTTCTTGCATAGATTGAGTTAGAGACACCATAGATTCGTTTGCTTTATTAACAACTTGATTTGCTTCTTTCATCAGTGAGTTTGCTTGATTGGCGTTGTCGGCATTTTGTTTTGTCATAGAGGCTATTTCTTCTAAAGAGGAAGAAGTTTCTTCAAGAGAAGAAGCGGATTCTGAAGCTCCTTCTGCAAGAGACTGACTGGCAGCTGATACTTGAGAAGAAGCTGATGAAACCAGGTCGGCTCCATCATTGAGACCATTGACAATATTCTGAATAGGTTTCGCTATTGAACGAGCCATCATAACAGCTAAGGCTAAACTGCCAATGATTATGACAATGGCTACTCCGAAAATAGCATAGAATAATTGCCCAATCTCTTTTTCAACATCATCAATATAAATCCCGGAACCTATGATCCATTGCCATTCTGGAAATAGTTTCACGTAAGAAATCTTTGGAGAGGGTGTTTTCTCATTGGGCTTTGTCCAATAGTAATCAACAAAACCTGCGCCCTCTTTTTTACAAGTATCAACCATTGCTACAAATAGTTTTTTGCCTTTTGCATCCTTTTCATCATTTAGATCTTTATCGTTCATTTCTATTTTAATGGGGTGCATAATCATACGTGGTGTTGTGTCATTTATCCAGAAATAATCGTTATCACCATAGCGCAAATTTTTAATAGCCTCTTTAGCCTTATCTTGTGCTTCTTTAAGAGGTAGATTACTCGTTTTAGTTTGTTTTGCATAAAAATCTAAAACGCAATAAGCTGATTCAACAAGCTGTTGTGTTTTAACGAATTTGGCATCGTACATCTTTTTCTTCAACTCGGGATAAATCCAGCCCAATACTAATGAGAAACCGATGACAATGATTATACAGAGTGCAAGAATTCTCGTGGAGAGTTTGAATTTGTGTAACATATTGCTCCCTCCTCCTTTGTTATGATGAATGTTGATATTATTAAGGTGAGACTTTTATTTTTATCTTTTAATTTGTTTAACACTCACCGTTTCTTAAATAATTTGTCACTTTGAAAAGGTATACCATTATTTATTTCGGCAAAGTATGGGAAAACATTAGTTTTTTTATGTTTTTAATTCAAGTTTTGGGGTATTTGGGAATTTTGGGTTAAGATGATTTTGTAGTGATGGCTTAGGAGTCATCACCACGATTTGTATGAAGTAGGATAAAAAATCCTTTAGGACTAAAAATTATTATCTTGATTTTATAAAGTATGGTTTGAGTAAACGCTTGCTACTTCCCTTTGATGATGGGGATTCAATTCCTCTGAATCTCTACTTAGAAAAGAGGAAATTAAAAAGGATTTCATAAAGGATAAATATTTAAGCCCTCTGAAATACTAATCAAAATGTGGGGGCGGATCCCTGTGTCTGCCCACTGTATAGGGCGAACACAAGGGTTTGCACCTACAAATCTTAGTTTTTCAGAGATTTCGATTTGTAGAAGACATAATCATATAAATCTTCTTACAATCTCTTGTATAGAATCGAAGCCGTATTTTATTACTGCAGAACCAATACAAGGGTCTTCCTTGATACATTGTAATTACTTCAAGGTATTCACCCAACTTATTTGATTTAGCTTCAAAACTTACAATTTCTTCTTTGTCATCAAGGGGCTTATGAGATGGGAACCAGGTCCAGAATTCTTGAATCACTCTCCCAAACATTGAAAATACAATCAAAAAACGCTTATTAGTTATGCATAACTCAAGCTTCCAAATCAAAGGAAGTGGAAAGTATGTCTTATAGGAAGGTAACGACAATTGAGATGCAAATCCTATCGAAGGATTATGATATAAAACCTCTTCACCTTGTTGTAACGGTGTTTTGTTACCAAAAAATTTTAATTTGAGTCCCATATTCTTACTTTATTCAGAGGGGCACATTGTATATACTCTATAAATAAAGGGTATAAGCAATATGCTCCTACCGATTAAATGATTTCGGTTTAAATTTCCCTGATATTGTTAATCTTTAATTATTATAATATTTGAACTTATTAATTTTCAAAACATTTTATTGAAACTAATTTGTATGAAGGAAGAGTCAGAGCTACAAAACTAAAGAAGGTAGGAGAAATTTAGACAAAGAAATCATTTATTTTTTTGTTTTTGTTTAATTTCTTTTGTTACATCCTGAATGTTCAATTTTCCTAACCATTTCTTTCTATCTTTAGTGTAGTCTCCTTTTCCATTTTCAAAATAGCTTAAGAAGCGAATTGTACCAACAGGTCCTAATGCTTTGGATAGCGCTTCTAAGCCCAATTTTCTGATTTGATTTGGAGTAAATGTTTTAGTATTCATTTTATATAACCTTTATTTCTCACACACATTTATTTCTATTTTTAGATTGATCATCAAAAGGCCTTTTTAAACAACATACATCAAGATAGATTCTCATTATGATAACCTTTTATAATTAATTGTTAATTATGTTTTTCAAACTTACACATTAGAAATACTTAATCTGTATCTTTTCTTTGGCTCAATAACTTCAATTATGATTTTATCTCCCAACTTTAAATCTTTATGTTTATCATACCATTGAGTAAGAGCATTTCTATAGACACTTTTAATATAATTTCCTGCGTCAGGGTCTCCTTCTTTTGTATCTTTTGGTGCGGATGTTACTTTTGATGGAATTTCACCAATATCAGTTTCCAATAAAAATGCCGTATTATATCCTGGAAAGAAATGTCTAACATCTTTAGGAACAGGAATCAAATGAAATTTTTTAGGAGTATCGCTACGTAGTAAGATTTCAATTAGATTAGTAGATTTTGAGTAGATATTCCTCGCTCTCAATTTTTGTATATTGGATGGTGAAATTTCTTGAGATGTTGTTCTTATATAAGGAAGTCCTATTGACTTTAGAACTTCATTAATATCATCATATTTTCCTGAATCTATTTTAGTAATTTGCTCTGTTATGCTTCTAATATTTCCCTGAATCTCATCCATTTTTTTAATTAACTCTTCTTTTTTATCTAAAAGCTCCAATTTCTTTTTCTCAAATTTGTCCTTTATTTCTTCTATTTTGAAGTAGGCTTCTATTATTTCTTGCTCTCTTTTTATAATAAAATCCTTAACTCTTCTACTTGTTAAATTTTCTCTTGATAAAAAATTATAAAGAATTTTCATCTCCAAATCATTAATTAATTTTGTTCTTTTTAATGAGTAAAGAAGTGAATCTTTAAAACTGAAACCTCTAAAGAACGGGTCATAAATTCTAATTTCTTCTCCATTGGAGATTAATGCTAATACGGCTCCTTCATGAAAAGCATACAATCCTATTTGTTCTAAGTGATTACTCAAATCTTCATCATAATTCTTTGTATCAATAATAACTTTACAATCGATAGGGAGATCTTTTATAAAAATATCCACTCTTTTTCCACCGGTTCCATATTCAAAATCCAATTGATTTCTATTATGCCCAAAACATTCAAGAAGGGGAACAATGATTTTTTGTTTTACATTTTCCTCACTTCTTCCAACATCATCACGTGTAAGTTCAGCTATACATTTTAATTTTTCTTTTAGCCCGTTCATCTTTGTCTCCATATTAAATCTATAGATTTAATCATTTTTGAAATATCCCTCATATTCTTATATTTTATCAAGGTTTTTTTATTTCTATGTTTTGTGATTTTATGAAATTTTTATCCTATTGACAATAATTTATTAGAATATGTAATCTAATTTTCGATTCTGATTATAAGAGGATTCAAACCATAATGGTTTTAAATTCAGATGGATACCCCAATATTGATAAAGTTTATGCTGATGTTGTTTTCAATGTTCCGATTGATAAGGCTTATCAATATAGAGTTCCAGAGAACTTAATGAGCGAGATTCAGGTGGGAAGACTTGTTATTGCAGAGTTTGGGAAAAGGACTGAGCGGGGATGTGTGGTCCGTCTTTCGGATAAGGCAGAAATTGATGAGACAAAGATTAAACCGATTAAAAGTATTATTACTCCTGATTTTTATGTTGATGAGGAGATCATTGAATTTTCAAAGTGGATAGCGGATTATTATATTTGCAGTTTTGGCGAGGCTCTTTGTGCAACATCCTTTATTGGCTTTGCGGATATTCAGAATCCGCCTATTAAGGCAGTCCAGTTGGCAGATAATTATTTCATAGATGTAGGGAACGGTTTGAAACCGTTCCCTACAAAACTAACTCCTAAGCAACAATTCATTATAGATATATTTATCAAAGAAAAAACCAATTTGCTCCCTTTGGAGAAGTTAACAAAGGTTTATCAAGTCGGGCAATCACCAATTTCTACTCTTATCAAGAAGGGAATATTAATTGAAAAAATTCTTCCGATTTCATCAGAAGAATCAAAAGTACAAAAAGTTTATAATGGTCTTAGTTATAATGATGAACAAAAAGTCGCATTTGAAGAAATAAAAAAAAGTATTGAAGTTGAAGAATATAAAACGTTTCTTTTGCATGGTGTAACTGGTAGCGGTAAGACAGAGCTTTATCTTGGGACGATTAATGAGGTTTTGAAGAAAGATAAACAGGCTATTGTTCTTGTGCCAGAAATATCATTGACTCCGCAGACTGTTGGTAGGTTTAAAAGCAGGTTTGGAGATATTGTTGGAGTTTATCATTCACGACTTACAATTAGAGAAAAGTTCAAGTTGTGGCAATTAATCAAAAAGGGCGAGATTAAAATTATTGTTGGTGCAAGGTCGGCACTTTTCACACCATTTGAATCATTGGGATTAATTGTGATTGATGAGGAACACGAGACGACCTACAAACAGGAGAATAGTCCACGATATAATGCCAGAGATACGGCAATAATGCGAGCGCATAATTTGAAAGCGGTGGTGATTTTAGGAAGTGCTACACCATCGATGGAATCGTATGCCAATGCACTAAAGGGAAAATTCGAACTTCTTAAATTAACTAAGCGAATAGATAATCGGAAAATGCCAGAAGTCAGAATTATCGATTTGGTGAAAGAGGTAAGTGAGGATAAAAACATCAAGCAACTCTCTCAACCTCTCATTGATGGCATTAAAGAAAGATTAGAGAAAAATGAGCAGGTGATTATTCTACTGAATAGACGTGGATTTAATTATTATGTGATGTGTTTTAATTGTAATCAAGCGGTGAAGTGTGAACACTGTGAGATGACGATGACTTACCATAAGAAGAAGGACTATTTATTATGTCATTATTGTGGTGATTCAAAGCCCGCTATTAAAATCTGTCCCTATTGTGGGAGTGATAATATCGTTTATATGGGTGCCGGGACTCAAAGAGTAGAAGAGGAAATCCGGCAGATTTTTGATAAGGCAAGATTGTTAAGAATGGACCATGATAGCACAACGAGTAAATATGCGTATGATGATTATTGGCAAAAAATTTCAACTCATCAGATAGACATAATTTTAGGAACACAGATGATTGCGAAAGGATTTGATTTAGAGAATGTGACACTCGTTGGTATCTTATCTGCTGATTCGCCGTTATATTTGCCTGATTTCAGGTCGGCAGAAAGAACATTTTCTTTATTGACACAAGTGGCAGGAAGAGCAGGACGGAGTCATCGAGGGGGAGAGGTTCTGATTCAAACATATAATACGAAACATTATAGCATAAAGTTCGCTCAGACTCACGATTATAAAGGATTTTATGATTATGAGATAAGGATAAGGAAACTTCTGAAATTTCCACCCGAGATGCGAATTGCCAATATAATTACGACACATAAAAATGAAGCCAAATCAAAAGAAAATGCCAAAATTTTCTCGGACATTTTGAAAAATCTTTGTTATAGACCACAATTCAGGAAATTAAAGGTTCTTGGTCCAGCCATTTCTCCCTTTGCAAAATTAAAAGATAAATTTAGATGGAGAGTCATCGTCAAATCAGATAGTATGAAGTTATTATCAGAATTTGTGAGGACAGGTCTTGGAGAATTCAATGAAGTCAAACCCCATATTCGTTCATCAATTATTGTTGATATTGACCCAATAAGTTTGTTATAAGATAAAGTTTCTAATTAATTGTAAAGTAACTCACAGTTTTAACTGTGGATTAAGAGATAAGAAAAAGATAAATGATAAATATAACTACGAAAGCACGAAAAAAGAATGAATTTTTTATTTTCTCATTATTTCGTGTTTTCTTGGTCTAATTAAGGTTCTAAGTTATGGCATTATTGGAAATCATCACATACGGGCATCCGATTTTGGAGAAGCGGGCTGAAGATGTTAGTGATATTACGGATGAGTTAAAACAGCTTGCTAAGGATATGATTTATACGATGTATGCGTATAATGGGGTTGGGCTTGCGGCAGTTCAGGTTGGTGTTTCAAAAAGGATTGTTGTGGTTGACGTGAATCAAAAAGATACTAAGAGCGAAGCGCAGGTATTTATTAATCCTGAAATATTCGAATATTCAGAGGAGAAAGAACCATTCAAAGAAGGATGCTTGAGTTTTCCTGAGATTGAAGTGGAGATTGTTCGTCCCAAATCTATCAAAGTGCGATGGAAAGACCTGGATGGGAACCCTTGTGAGCAAAACATCGATGGTTTATTAGCAAGGGTCTTACAGCACGAAATTGACCATATTGATGGTGTTGTATTTGTTAAAAGGATGGGTCGAATTAAAAAAACCGTTCTTGCACCGAAGCTGAATAAATTGAAAAAGGAAACAGTAAAAAAATTTGGATTGAAAAAGAGGAAGGGGAAATAAAATTGGTGGAGGCAAGGGGATTCGAACCCCCGACCTATACGTTGCGAACGTATCGCTCTCCCATCTGAGCTATGCCCCCAAATTAAATAAGCTGATGGTCGGAATCGAACCGACGACCTGCTCATTACGAGTGAGCTGCTCTACCGACTGAGCTACATCAGCAAATTTTTAAACACAGTTTTTGTTAGTATAACTCACCTGTGGAGTCAATAACTTTTATTTAATATCCTTATACTATTCTAATTGGTTGGTCTTGAAAAACCCAATTTTTGTAGCCCTGACTCTTTTGTCAGGGATAAATGTTCCCGAAAAAAAATTCCGGGTTACTATCTGATTGAAATAATGCAGGTAGGTAATGATAGTTTTATTCGTGGACATATGCCCAATCTTCAATTTTCTCAGGAACACCACCATAAAAGTTATCGGGGTAATTTCTTTCAGGCCAATAAACAAATACATCAATATTGAATCCTTGGAGAGTATTCACTAAAAGTTCGTAATGTTTAAATATCGTTTCTTTATCGGCTTTTTTATATTCAAATCGAGGATAACCAGCCAATCCCGTATTTGGTATTTCAGAGATAAATTTGGGGACAAGAACTTCTAATTTGTCTGGATATATACCATTTTCTTCTTTATATTTCTCAATAGCATTGATTAAGTCTTTTGCTTTAATTGTCACATTTGTAAAGGCTTTGATAAATGCTTTATGACTCTTATGTCTTTCAAGTTTATCAAATAAAGTAATCTCAATAATAATTATTATTATGAGTATGAACCAGAATCGTTTTTTTGGATGATACCAAAATAACAGAGTTAAAATAGCAAACAGTAGAATTAAAAATCGAGCAAGGAACGCAATCAGAATATAAGGAAAACCTATCATCGTACCCCATTTAGCATTATTTGCTTCTTCTTCTGTAATCGTTCCAATAGGTTCATAAACTCTTGAGTCTAAATAGTAGATACACATTGTATAAAGAAGCATAATGAAAGCGACAAAAATAACTACACTGATAAAAATCAGAACGCCTTTGTAGTATGATTTTTCATTCTCAGACATAAGGATTATTATAATATTCTCTTAAGTTACAGATTTTTTTCTTTGTAGAGACAAAAGTAAATTAAGACTATTTATATTCTATTTCGATGATAATTTTCATAATAAATATTTTTATAAAAATCAAATAAAATCCTTTTCAAATAAGAAATTGGATGATAACAACCTAATGACAGAAAAATAAAATCTATAGGTAAATTTAATATGAATATGTTTATTAAATCATTACTTTGTATTTTTGTTTTTTCTTTTCCTGTTTTTTGGGGGAGATTATTTGCCGATAGCAACATAATTGAGCGGGATGGTTTTTATGTCAGAGTGAACATTATTCCTGATGTCGAGAGAATTCAGGTTAGTGTTGATTCATCTTTTAAATTGTATGATAGTCGGGATAAGCTGATTTTCATCAGTGATAAACCTGATACATTGTTTTTTGAGATTATAAGGTCAGAGCCTGCTAAAGCGGTATATAGACCTGTGATCAGGGAATTTTCTTTGCCCCAACATAAAAAAGCGAAAGAGATGGTTAAGTATGTTAAGGAGAAATATAATATTGATGCAGAATTGATAATGTTTGGAAACAAATTAGTTGTGGGTGGAAAGGAGATTCTTGATAATCGGAAATATTTGGTTTCAGCAGGGAGTTATGAGGATATAGTTGAAGCAAGAGCAATGAGAGATAAATTACCTGAGAATCTCTTCTCATCAATTATTACTCAAATTGTATCTCAACCTGAGGGGAGTATTAAAGTTGATAATAAAGATAATACTCTCTCAGAAGATGTGAAGAATTATGTTAAGATTATTCCAGAAAATGAGAATGCGATATCAAAAGTTGGAGTGGTTGAAATTGGAGAGAAGGGAATAGTGCAAGCCAATACTGATATTGGGTATCATAGTAAGATTGAGATTTGTGTTGGTGAAAACGGGAAGCTTGGTGCGATAAACGAATTGTCGATTGACAAATATTTATATGGTGTTATTTCGTCAGAGATAGGTGGAGATGCACCAATGGAGGCACTCAAGGCACAAGCGGTTTGTGCAAGGGCTAATGCGATAAAGAATATGGCAGGGTTTAAACATATCGGGACAAGATATGACCTTTGTGCCTCTGTTCATTGTCAGTTTTTTGGGGGAATGAAGATTGAGTCTGAAAATATTGATAAAGCAGTTGATGCCACTCGGGGAGAAGTCCCTGTTTATAAGGGTGAGATTATAGATGCGGTTTTTTATTCCAATTGTGGTGGGCATACGGAAGATAATGAAAATGTGTGGTTGGGTTTACCAATACCTTATTTAAGAGGTGTTTATGACGGGGAGCAACCTGAAGGTTGGGAGTTTCCGTTAAGTGATGCTGATTTAAAAAAATGGATACTGCAACCTCCGCAGAATATATTTTGTTCAGCAAAAAATTCTTCTTTTCCCGATTGGATAAAAAAACGTTCGAGATGGCAGAGAGAATTTGATGGTAAAAATTTAGCGATGTTAGTTAACAAGCAGTATAATATTGGCCGCATTAAAGATTTGAAAGCTTTAAAAAGAGGAGTTTCAGGTCGAATAATCGAGTTGGAGATAACAGGTGAGGGAGGGAAAGTTGTGGTTGAAAAAGAGCTGACGATTCGAAGATTGTTGGGAGGACTCAACAGTTCTGCATTTCTAATGGAGATGGAGAAGAAGGATGGTTTCATAGAGAATTTAGTTCTGAGAGGAGCAGGGAGTGGGCATGGAGTTGGGATGTGCCAGATAGGTGCCTGGGGAATGGCTTTAAAAGGTTTTACTTATCAGGACATTCTTAAGAGATACTATACTGGAATTGAAATAATGAAATTGTATTAATAATGATATAGCAAAAACATCTGATGTTCGTAAATATGTAATTATTTATTTTACGTCCTCTGCATAAATGATTTTGTTATGGTCATAAATCCCGACCGTGCTTTGATTAGGTTTTACTATCAGGAACTCTTTTGTATTCCAATTACCGAAAACAAGATTTTTAATAAGTCGTGAACTTCCTTTAAGAAGAATGAATTCTTTATTTTCTGCTTGTGCTTTTTCCTTACATTTTTCTGCGTAACCTAAGTATCTGGTTTCTCTGGTCTCAATAAAAATAACCTTGTTGTCTTTTTCTTTAATTAGAGCAGGATTAAGAGTCTGTATAATAAATTCAGCGTTCTCTTTACCATATAGGTTCACGTAATCTTCATAGGTTTTGTCTAAACCAAGAAATTTACTGATACTTGCATTATGAACATAAGAATCACCACGTTCTAAGTATCCTGCTGAGCTAAAAGATAAGCTCGGATTATCGCCAAAATATTTTTTAAATTTCTTCTTTGAGCCAAGAAAAATTGTGCAACAGTCATGAGCTCTCGGAATAACAAGCTGACTGTTTCTTGATAGTAAATTGACTGTTCCATTTCCACATAAACCATAGCACAAGAGAATCGCATCATATTTCCTAATGCCGTTTTGAGAGGTATCAATTTTCAATTGAATTAAGTCTCTAAGATAATCACTTTTATTATGAGCGCCTTTTTCGGTGAATTCTATATCGATGATATGAGGTGATTTTGCTACATAATGACAAATCTCTCGTGTAAAAACCTCACAGGCAATTAATTTCAACAGCATAAATAAATCCTCTTTGTCTCGTTCCCAAGCCCTTGCTTGGGAACGAATATCTCCCGAAGCCCCGACTTCGGTATTGTAGGGAACGCATATATGCGTTCCTTTGTAGAGACGCAATGCATTGCGTCTCTACTTCAATTAACAAGGTGTCAAAGCTGGGGCTTTGACAATCATATTTCTGTTCCCAAGGTGGGCCTTGGGAACAAGACAGCGTGGTTCAAGTATTATTTTTTGATAATTCTCTCAATTAATTCATTCAATTTCTCAATATGAGTGCCTTGCCAGTAGATTTTATCGCAATTAGTACAAATCGTAAATGATTGATAAGCCACTTTGACTTTTGGGGGAAGCCTGTCAATGATTTTTTCCTTCTCAATGGGCTGTAAAATTGTGTTGCATTCCATACATCTTGTGAATGGATTACAATGGGGAGAGAAATCATAGCGATGAAAAATTTCTTCTAATTGTTTTTCTGGAATATCTTCTTTGATGAGTACACCGAGAGTTATTTCTTTTGTTCTTAATAAATTTCTGCTTCTTGTGACGAGGATTCTATTTTCATCCAGAGCCTTCTCAATAAGCCGCTCAGAGGTGAGATTCTTCTCACAGATTGCATCAAGTCCTAATAATCTCAGATACCGTGCTAATTTGTTGAGATGAATGTCGACAAGGAATTTTATGGTTTCAAAGCGAGGTTTAAGGTGTTTAATAGTTTCAGAGTTTAAAGTTTCAGAAGCAGGATAGGTTTTTATGTTATCCCCATCCTGAACGATATATGAAAAATCGACGGAAGTATCATTCACAAAAATTACGTCGATTTCCGTATGAGGAATTCCAAACGATTCAATCAAATCCTTTACTGAACGTCGGGATGTGAATTGAAATTCAAAATCGGTATCTCTTTTTTCTTGGGGAAGAAATTTATTTAGTTCATTATAAAAATGCAGACTTACGCGATACATTTTTTATTTTCGATTGAATATACTCTAATATCTCAATAATATTTAAGGATAACCAAGTAAAAAATCAAGCATTATCAACATAGGTTTCTATTCAAATAATCTAAAAGCTTTTATTGATTTTGATATATAAGATAAAATAATAACGTTTTTGAAAAGGATTTTCATCTGTGATTATTTATATTGCTCTATAATTTTATTCAAAATCGTAACCTCGTCATAATGTTTAAGTTGATACATTAGGTAAAATTTTTAAAAGGAGAGTGGTTATGAAAAACAACATCAAAACAATTATGCAGTTTTGGAAAGGAATTATTTTGGTGGTCTTATTATTAGTTGTAGGTTGTATATCAATGCATAGCGACAAGAAAACCCAGAACAAAGTTTCTTCTCAACATTCAGATAATTGGGTCAAGGAGTTTGGTATCGAGAAGAGAACTTTAGCCACTACTGGCGAGAATAAATATTTTGTGATGCAGCCGGGCTTTCAACTGGTGATCGAAAGTGAAGATGAGAAAGTCACTATTACCGTTCTGGATGAGACAAAGGAGATTGGTAAAATAACCACACGAGTTATTGAGGAAAGGGAAGAGAAGAATGGCAAATTGGCAGAAGTCTCAAGAAACTATTTTGCAATCTGCAAAGATACGGGAGATGTGTTCTACTTCGGCGAGGATGTTGATGTCTACAAAGATGGGAAAATAGTTAATCATTCTGGGGGATGGTATGCGTATGAAAAAAATGCAAAGCCAGGGATGATGATGCCCGGAACACCTTCAGTTGGAAAAAAATACTATCAGGAAATAGCTCCAGGTGAAGCGATGGATAGAGGTGAAATTGTGAGTACGAACGAAACCCTCAAGACACCAGCAGGGACATTCACGAATTGTTTAAAGGTAGAAGAAACATCGGCGCTAAATCCCAAAGAAAAAGAATATAAGACTTACGCACCAAGCATCGGTCTCATTCAGGACGAAGATCTCCTTCTAACAAAATATGGATATGTGAAGAAATAATCGTAAAGTATTACCGAGTAAAAAAAAATTTACCACGAATGAACACAAAAAGGAATTTGTAACCACGGATAAACACAGATTAACACTGTTAATTAAAAAGATTTTTCTAACCGCTAATTTCGCGAATCTTAGCGAATCTATAAAGTAAAACCACGGTGGACACAGAGCAATACAGAATGTAGGATATAGCCCGGTATCTTTTTCCAGATGCTGAAATAATAGATGCTGAATCAAGTTCAGCATGACAGGAGAAGGAAATTGTCATTCCGAACTTGTTTCGGAATCCCTGACAAAAGAGCCGGGGCTACTAATCTAATTTATGAAAATATTTTAATCAAATCGAGTGTTATATTCATAATCAGCCTTAATTACTTTATCAGTCTTTGTATCCACCGTTAAAGTAAAAGGGCTACTACCTTTAGAGCGTGCCTCCAGCATCTTTTTTAAATCATATCCCCAGATGCACCATTTTTCGATAGAGGAATCAGGATGTTCTTGAGACAATTCTGGAAAAACAAATACATTTTCAAAGATTGTTTTAAGAGCTTCACCAGAGGTCATTCCAGATTTTACTTTACTAAAATTCGATTCAATTTTTGTACTCGAATAAGGCATAGGTGGATTTAAGGAGATGCTGATAACAATTCCAATACAAAGTCCAATGATTAGACCAAAGAAAAATATAATTAATACTTTTAATTTGTTTTCCTTAATCATTTTTTATAGCCTTAAATGAATTTTTGAATTTATTGATTTCGATTTCTTGAGTTTTTAAACAATCACTTATCCAAGAAATCGGACATCATAAAAATCGTTGAACTATAAAAAGATTTTTGTTGAAACAATTTTTATCAGAGTTATATGCTTTTAATTAATCTGAAATATTTTTTCAATAAGAATTAATGATACGTGTGTGTTTTAATCAATCAGTTTGTCGTTCCTGCTTTAGCAGGTTTTGGTAAAATAGGCTTCCAAGCCTCTCCCTAACCCTCCCCCTATAAATGGGGGAGGGATGGGTGGGGGTGAACAGGCAAGATGCCTGTTATACCCCTACAAAGTAAAGACTAAAAAACAAAGGAGATGAAGTTATAATGATTAAAATGAAAAGTGAAAAGATAATCAGGAAAACATCATCAGTTGTAATGTCGCTTTTAATTCTGTTTTTATGTGTGCAACCAAATTATCCTCAGGATAAAGACAATCCTCCTCTTGATGAAGGAATTTTTAATCTTAAATACCGTGGGATTGATAGCTCTGATGAGGAACTCAGAATTAGTTCTTGGTATGGTTATGCATCTTTTTTTGGACCATTTACAGAAGGTAACGCTCCTCCATTAAGTGATTTTGCGAAAAGTCTGAATCTGAAAGCTGATAAGATAGAGTATGTTCAAAATCCTAATTTCAAAAGCTCGGAATTTGTGGTTATCGAGTATCAGAATAATGCTCCGGTAGCTCTGTATATAGATTTGAACGTAAATGGAAAATTGGATAAGGGCGAAAAGATTTTACCTATCACGAGAAAAGACAGTCAGGATATTGATTTTCTCACTCCGAATTTTGAAATGCAATCTTCGGATGGTCAAAAGTATCCTTATCGTTATATTATACGATCGAGGGGATTGGGCAGCACGATGTGGGGTTCTGCCTGTGTATGGGAAGGAAAAGGTAAAATTGAGGGGAAACCCTATCGGATTGTGCTTTTTGATGGGGGGCAGGATGGTGATTTTACTCAATTTGGTAATGATAGCTGTATGATTAAGCCTGATGAACCAAAGAAAAAAGTGTCTTATAATCGAACCACGCTAAGCCGTATAATCAACCTGAACAACCAATTTTATAAACTCAATTTCTCAGATGATAAAACACGTTTGAATATCCAAAAGGACACAACACCTTTAGGATTTTTGAAAATGAATTTTTCTGCAAAGTCAGATATGAATATTAGTGATTTATATTTAACTCTAAAGGGAGCTACAGATTCTGAAATCTATTTTAACAGACGTCCAGAGATGTCAAAGACTGAGAAATTACCTGCGATGGCTTACAAATTAGGTTCCTGCTCAGTAGAATATGGACCTCAAGAAAGAGAGAAAGTTTGGAGTTTAGATTTTCAGGGAAGCGATCCATTTGAAATCAAAGCGGATAATACGACAGAACTTGTTCTTGGTGAGCCCAAAATGAAAGCTCAAGCGATTGATGAAAACAATCGATACAGGAATCCTGAAAAATTTGGAACTGTCTATAAAAGGGGAACTACTGTTTACATCTCTCGGGAAATAAATGGGAAATCAGGTGAAAAATATGGACGTTTTATTCAGGGAAATAACTGGAATGGGGTAGAACCGCAGATAATCATTAAAGATAAGACTGGGAAACAGGTATATTCTGGCTCTATGCAATATGGCTGAGGTGGTTCTTGTGGGTTTTCGTGGAAAACCCAGGATGTAAATACAGGTGAATATACTATCGATGTAACTCAGGACACAGGCCCTTTGGCAGGAATCCTTAAAGATACTCTGACAATTACAATCGAATAGACTTTTTGTTATTCTTTTTAACTGTATTGAGGTATTGTTAATCACTTCGTCAAGTTAATAAAATTGCCTTCCCTTATGGTCTTGTAATTTGTAATTCAAGATTTTATTGAGTTATTATGTTTCAGAGGGATTTTTCTTCAAGCAATTCAATCTCATTTTTCTAATATCATAATTTTCACTACTCTGTGCATACACAGTTCTTGACAATGCATATAATAATATCAATAGTCCTTATCTAAAAATCTCGTTTAAAAAATGGGAAAAAGGATTAACGGATAGTTTCAGTATGCAAGAATCAAGTCCTTCAAAACCAATCTATCATTATGTTTTGGCTGAGTTACTTACACCAGAAATCAATGACCTAAACATTGAAGAAAGTACAAAAAAGTTCGGGGACAGGTTTTATAATTATTACAATAACGAATTCGGAATTTCTTTACCCGATAATCCAATGGGGAAATTAAGATTTACATCCACGGAAATTATTGAATATTTGAGACTCCCTACAGATAGAGTTATTGTGCATATAAATACTTTTCATCGCAAAGAGGATTTAGACCAGATTATAACGAGTGCGTCTAATCTTGGTGTAAAAGATTTACTGTGCATTAGTGGGGATGGAAATCCTCGACTGCATAGATTGGAAGAAAGAGAGTTGGGTTTTGAACCCACGCCAATTGGTGCGGCGACTTCCATAGAGCTTCTAAAGTATATTCACAGGGAATTCCCCGGTAAATTTAGTTGTGGTGTTGCCTTTAATCCCTATGAGGAACATAATTTTGAGTTTGGGAAATTGGTGAAAAAAATAGATGCAGGTGCTGAATTTATAGGCACACAGCTTTATTTACCTTCGGGTTTAGTGGAAGGGTTTGAACACCGTTCGAACCTTGAATTGTTGGCACAATACAAAAAGCCCGTTATTTTCAGTCTCTGGACACCTCCTTCTAAACCGGGAGATAATTCAGAAAAATCTGTTAAAAGAATCGATACATTTTTAGAGATTATGGTTCCCTATTATAGTGAGCAAATTATTGCCCTCTTAAAAGAGAAATTAATAAAAGATGGATATAACACTAAAAACATTATAAAATCAGTCAAAGAAAAATATGCTCCTTTATACCCCTCATTCACCGAATATTTCACCGCTCCTATCTTACAGAAAATGAAGGAATGGATGGAGATACTATAACATCATCCAATTGCAGTTCCTGATTTGAAATCTCTGAAATACTGGCCAAAATGCGAGATTCTTCGCTTCGCTCAGAATGACAGAGACTTTAAAATGTCATTGTGAGGAGGCGAAGCCGACGAATCAATCTTGTTTTTAAATTACTGTTATTAGTTCTTCATAGCTCTCAATTTAAAAGCTCTGAAATATTTAAATCAAAGTAATATTTTCATTGCTGCATAGGAGATTAATTGAAGTTTTATTCTGAGGTAAGTTGTGAAAAAAGGATTGGTTAATAAAAGTCCGAGAACGACTATTAGTCATTCTCGGACTATACAATTAGTTATCAGAAATGGCTGGCATATTCCAATAACGTCATTAGATTAAAAAGGAAATTAATTTCCGTTGATATTAATATCTACGGAAATTTCTTCCTCTATTTTCTCTATTATCTCTATTTTTTGGTGGACGAGCTTCGTCAATTTTTAATGTGCGTCCCTGATAATCTGTGTTGTTCAATGCGTCTTTTGCTATTTCAGCTTCAGAAGGAGTGGACATCTCGACAAACGCAAAACCTTTACCTTCGATTATTTTAACTTCCTTAACTTGGCCATGAGCGGAAAACAGCTCTTCCAATTGTTGATTTGTTACAGAATACGTAAGATTACCTACGTACAGTTTGCTACCTTGCATAATAATATGCCTCCTAAATTTAAGTTTCTCTTTGTCTAATAAGATTCCTTTTCGAGGCAGATGCAAAGATAGCAGTTCTATCCCCTTAACGGAAAAATTATTAAGAACGAAAGAGTTTCATAAAAACCCAAAGGTTTAACGAATTATTTTCGTTATCACTTCACCCTTGCCAGCAGTCTGGTGTAACTTACTCTTTAAAAAATTTAAGATACATAACTCAAAGGGTAAGATTAACCTTATAAGTTTTTATTTGGTATTAATTGAATACTAACCAATACCATAATGTCAAGATAAAACTGCTTAAATGTGAAAATAATCAAAATATTGAGGTAACTTTAATTATTTCAATGAATGAGCAATCGAAAAGTGAACAGATAAAACACCTCCCAATCCTAACACTTATATTATTTGTTCTCCACATCTGTCTGATTGATTATTAGAAGATATAGAAATATCTTGAGTATAATGAAAAAATTACTATATTATATGAAAAGATTATGCTCAAATTTAATATGAACCTTTAGCCAATATCTATATGTAAAAAAAATTTATGAAATTATGAAAGAAAAGGATTATTTATGCTACTAATTAGTAAGAGGGATTGAAGTAATGGGAATTGAACTAAAAAACCTGACAGATGAAGAGATAATCCGGATTATCCTTAGTGGTGATAAGGAGGCATTCAGGATACTTGTTGATCGGTATGCTGGAATGTTCTTTGGTTATGCTTTGAGTGATTGCGGTGATTATGAAACGGCATCTGATTTAGTGCAAGAATCTCTTATTACTGCCTATAATCAGCTTGACCGTCTCAGAGATCCGTCATCTTTTCCCAGCTGGGTGGCAGGAATCATAAAGAATACATATCGGAATCTGGGGAGAAAGAGGTCGATTCCCACAATCCCTCTTGAGTATCTCAAGAAAATGGGTTTTGACCCCCCAGATTCCGATCCTAAACAAACCTATAGCGAGGAAGAATTGGATACTATTATGAAATATGTGTATTCTTTACCTGAGAAATACAGAGAGGTAGTTATGCTCCGGTATGTTGAAGATTTTTCCTACAAAAAAATCGCAGAGGTTCTGAACATCCCGGAAACAACAGTTACTATGCGTCTTATGTATGCTCATCGACAACTTATTAATAAAGCAAAGGAGGATGGACTTATATGATTTTTCATCCTCATATAAGAAAAATCTCTAAATATGTTGATAATACTCTTGGCAAGGAAATAAGAGCAAAAATTGAAGCGCACCTGTCAAAATGTGAACCTTGCAGAAAAAAGGTTCAATTTCTCACAAAGGCTTCTTCTCTTGTCCTTATTCCAAAGAAAAAAGTGGAACTTATATCGGATAAAGTAATGGAAACTTTAAAACCTCGTTCGTGGGATACATCAATGCCTGTTATAGGAGAAATCCAGTCAGTTACAGGTATTGTAACTGTAAGGGGGAAGGTTAAAGACGAGGGTGTTAAGGTGTTTCCTGGTCTGGCAATCCGAAAAGGCGATACACTCGTTACACAGGGGGATAGTCGTGCACTCATAAGACTAAATGATGGTAGCTTTCTCTATGTTAATAGGGAAACGACACTGAATTTTGCATCCACTAAATTTAATCTTGCCTTGAGGATTGGTGAGATTTTCGCTATGATGAAACCGCAACCTAAGACATATACTATCCTGACACCCTCAGCACTACTCGGTGTCATCGGAACAGAGTTTGACGCAAAGGTAACAGGTCAGAAACAAACAATTCTGCAAGTGCTAAAGGGAAAAGTCTCCTTCAAGAACAATTCCGGCAATACAATTGTCAAAAAGAAACAACAGGTAGAGGCTGCACGAGATACCCAGCCTGTTCCTATCAGAATTAAGGATACACGGACAGTCTCAAACTGGACTGGCACAATCTCAACGCAAAAAGAAAGAGAGAATGGAATTATGAAAAAGTTACCTTTAATTATAATCATATTATTAATTCTGGGAGCTGTTGGGGTAGGAGGATATTTTCTTTATAATAAATACTTTGTTTACGAGATCCCCCCTTATAAAGTGCCTGAATCTACAACATCAGTAACAGCTGCACCTTCATCAGTAATAGTTACGCCTTCACCAGTAGCTCAACCACAACCAATTCCAGAGCAAATCACAGGGATTTTGAAGCCAACACCCGCTACGGTACTCCCGAGCAATGACACATTAGTTTCTCGCCCGCCAATGAGAGTTGGTGAACGTTCTGTTTTCCAGTTCAATCTGACCACTAAAAGTATAATCAATGTCCCTAACATTCCACGACCTGTAGAAAGCCGTGAGGTTATGTCTCAGACGATGTCCGTTTCCATTCTCAAAGAACAACCTGATGGAGTATATCTAACGGAATTTGCAATATTATCTGCGGCAATGGAACAAGAATCCCCTGAGGGGAAAATAACAGTTAGCTCCGATTCAAATCCGCCACAAAATCCGAAGGCTTTATCAACATGGAATTTGGTAAAAGCGATGAGTGGTGCTAAATTTTATATTTACGTTACTAAAGATTGGGATATAGTTAAGATAGAAGGTATAGAAAAGATGATTGAGAAAATGAAGAAGACCTGTTCACCTCAGATTGTTCAACAAATGCAAGAAAGTTTCAACGATGAAACGATGAAAGAAATGACGAATACCTATGGTAAAGTTCTGCCTGATAATCCTGTTAAGGTTGGAGACGATTGGAGTTGTTCTTCCAAGGCAAGTGTTCCTGTGTCGGGGAAATTAATCTCTAATATAAAGTATAAATTTGTGAGGTGGGAAGAACATCTGGGACGACAATGTATAGTCCTCGAAATGAGCGGTTCTATGACGTCAAAGGGTGCAGGTGAACAACCGATTCTGGGTCCAAAAATCTCGATGCGTGATATTAACATATCTGGGACATTGTGGTATGACCCGGTGACTGGTGATACTGTCGAATCAACAATTAATCAGACCTATAATATGGATATATTACAGAAAATACGTGATCGTCAGGGATTTAGAGAAGTGAAAATGACTGGTCAGGTGACAAATTATACTAATTCCCGACTCATCTCGTCAGGGAAAATAAAATAGAAATGATGCCAGAATGTGGGGAACAGTCACGACTGTTCCCCATAAAAATTTTCCTCTTGAGAGGGATTCGGGGTGTGTAAGCATATATTTCAGAAATTTTAAAGGAGAGATAGAAATGAAGAGGAAGAGGAAGAGGAAGAGGATACAAATGAAAACGTCTCAAGGTTTTACATTAATAGAGTTATTAGTTGTAGTGGCTATAATTGCCATCCTATCAGGGATTGCATTGCCGAATTTTCTTGAGGCTCAAACAAGGGCGAAAGTATCTCGCGTCCAATCGGATATGCGTACTATTGCCCTTGCCCTTGAAGCCTATTGTGTGGATAATAGACATTACCCTAACTGGATGGGGTATGGATATGGAATTAATCCTGTAAGTATGAGGCTGAAGCCTCTAACAACACCTATAGGTTATATGACATCTGTGCCACCTAAGGATCCATTCCAGGATAAATTCGAACCGGAAGTATACGATACTTATGATTATGTAGATGCGGAATCATTTGCAATAAATGGAGACACAATGCCTTCTTATCGTTCAAGGGGTGCGGAATGGCGACTCTGTAGCCCTGGTCCTGACTTATATAATACCTTTGGTGGACCAAGTTATATGAATCCTGAGGATAATCCGGGTTATGACTATGATGCAACGAATGGCACGGTTAGTAAAGGAGATATTGTTCGAGTTGGACCAAGGAGTAGATATGCTGGCAACCACATCTATCCGGATAAAGTTGAGTAGATAGTATAAACCACAGATAAATGCAGGTGTCTTATACCGATAGGGAAATATATAAAGATTCTTATATGGAAACCATATAATCATTATTGGATAAAGAAAAGGAGAAAACGAAAATGGCAAAATGTCCGTACTGTGACAAGCCTGTCTCATTGAAGGCAAGTGGCTCGGAAAAGAAGAACGAGGTCTGCAAAGAGATCAAGGGAACGGTTAAGAAGGAGATCATGTACTTGTGTCCTCATTGTGAAAAAGTGCTTGGTTTTGGGTTTTTCCTTGGCGGTGTGCTCACCCGGTCGACCGTAGAATAGAATGGGGACGTTACCCAACATCTATTCCAGTGGACGGAGTAACGCCACTGATATTGGCGTTGCTCTTCCTCTAATAAAGTCCACCGAGAATGTCTCAAAGGTCGGCTTATATTACGATGCACACAATTATAATATCAGGTCAGAACCAACAGTTTCCTTGTGAACCAAATCGAAACCTCTTAAATATTTGAATTATACACCCCTAATCCCTCATAAGAGGGGATTTTAGTGTTGTTTCGTGTGATTCGTGGTTATATTTTTAATTAATTGCCAAAATGTATTTGAATTCAATCTCTTCATTAAAAATCAAAGACAATTCTCTCGCCAGATGATGCCTATCTAAGTATTTAATCTCATTGATTTGATTCAGTTTTTTATATTTTACTCAATATTTTATTTGACAATTTAGGATGTAACTTAGAAAAACTCTAAGGTCAAAAAATTAAAAAGGAGGGGTGAAAGTGAATTTAAAAAAGAAAGGTTTTACTTTAATTGAATTATTAATTGTTGTTGCGATTATCGCCATTTTGGCTGCAATCGCTGTCCCCAATTTTTTGGAAGCCCAGACTCGCTCGAAAGTATCACGTGTCAAAAGCGATGTTCGAACTTTAGCTACGGCTGTTGAGGCTTATGATGTGGAATTTAATAAGTATCCGCCATCCCCTGTTGTTGCCCAGCAATACGCTGGAACAAAGGTTTCAGCCTATTCCTTTATCCCTGATTGTGTGACAACTCCTATTGCTTTTATTTCAAACAAAGATATCAAAGATGTTTTTGCTATAGGTATCTACGATGATCAACACAATAGGATATTCTGGCAAAATTGCAAGTGGCTTCATATTAATTATAATGCGGGTGGATGGGATGATCCACTTTTTAGCCAGCTTTATTATCCAGCCTATGGGGAATGGAAGATGGGTTCACTCGGGCCGAATAATGATTATGATGGGGGACAAAATGTTTATGATCCCACGAATGGAACGGTTAGTGTTGGTGATATTTACCGCACCCAGAAAAAAGCAGAGGGAAGCGTAAATTAAGAATCTATTAACCACGGAAACATGAAAACACGAAAAAAAATCAGCCACGAAAGGAAACTAAAGCACACGAAAGAATCGGGGCGTATTGCAATACGCCCCTACATTAATATTTTCGTGATATTTCGTGGCTATAAATATCCTGAATATCCTGTTCATCCTGATTAGAAATAGTGTCGTCATTGCAAACCATTTTACAGTGGAGCAATACTACATTCTGAAATTTTTCAGAAATCATATATGATAATTTCAATATAAATAAAAAGACTCAGAAAAAGTACTCTGTGAATATTTTATTGTAACATAATCATAATCAGTTACTGAAACCTCGCCTATTCCCGTGACGTAGACATTCCCTGAACTATCTATAGCTATGGCGTCTGGTATATCCGAACCATTTCCCGGACCATTATATCTGGCTACCCATTGCTCTACTCCTGAATTATTATATTTTATCGTAGCATAATCATCATAAGTTCCCGAACCATAGCTATATCCTGTAACATAGACATTCCCCAAATTATCTACAGATATGGTAGTTGCTGAATCATCTTCATTTCCCGGACCATTATATCTCGCAACCCACTGCTCTACTCCTTCATTATTATATTTTATCGTCACATAATCCAAATTAGTTCCTGAACCCGCACTAGCTCCAGTGACATAGACATTTCTTGAACTATCTATAGCTATGGCGAATGCATAATCATAACCATTTTCTACGCCACAATATCTGGCGACCCACTCCTCTACTCCCAAACTATTATATTTTATCGTTGCATAATCATCAATATTTCCCAAATCTCGGCTCGATCCTGTAACATATACATTCCCCGAACTATCTACCGCTATGGCTGATGCACCATCACTATAATTCGCTGTAGTAGCATTATATCTCTCAACCCACTGCTCTACTCCTTCATTATTATATTTTATCGTCACATAATCAAAATAAATTCCTAAACCCTCGCTAGATCCAGTGACATAGACGTTCCCTGAACTATCTATAGCTATGGCATTTGCATAATCAGAATCATTTGCTATGCCATTATATCTGGCAATCCACTGCTCCACTCCTGCATTATTATATTTTATCGTCACATAATCATCATAAGTTCCCGAACCATGGCTATATCCTGTCACATAGACATTTCCCGAACTATCAATAGCTATGGAATCTGCTCCGTCTTCATAATCACTGGTGCCATTATATCTGGCGACCCATTGTTCTACTCCTGAATTATTATATTTTATCGTAATATAATCTTTATTAGTTTCTAAACCTACACTAGATCCTGTTACATATACATTCCCTGAACTATCAATGGCTATGGATCCCGTTCCATCATCATCATTACCAGTGCCATTATATCTCGCAACCCACTGCTCTACTCCTGAACTATTATACTTTATCGTCGCAGAATCACTATCAATTCCTGAACTACGGCTACTTCCAGTAACATAGACATTCCCTGAACTATCTACGACTACGGCACCTGCTCCATCAACACCACTTCCGGGTCCATTATATCTTGCAACCCATTCTTCTGTCACTTGAGCAGATATATCCAAAGAGAATATAAACATAATAGATGATAGAATAAATATGAAAACAATTTTATTTCCCAGTTTCTTAAGAAATACATTACTAAATTTCATTTTGAACCTCCTTTCCAACTTTAATCCGATAAAGTAAAATAATATTCAATCGAAATTATTGTTTCATAGTATGAAGATGAATATCAAAGAGAAAATGTTACAATTTTTTTTTAGAATGTGGTGAATCCCAAGGCTGGACAATTAGATAATTATAGTTTATGCCTTGTTCACAAGTCCCCATAATATTTAGCTATGAAAAGACGTGAAATCATACTAAAAAAATATTTTTTATTTTTATATTTTGTGAAATTTCGTGGCTTTAATTATCCTGAATATCCTGTTTATCCTAATTAGAAATTCAGAAATCATATATGATAATTTCAATATAAATAGAAAGATTCGGAAAATGCGGATTGAGAATATTTTATTGTTGCATAATCTGAATTCTCATACATAGGAATTCCCGAAATATAGGTCTCTCCAGTTACATAGACATTCCCGGTGCTATCTATTGCTATGGCTTTTCCAACATCGATACCATTTCCTGGACCATTATATCTTACAACCCACTGCTCTTCCCCTAAATTGTTATATTTTATTGTCGCATAATCACAATCAGTAGGTGTAACAAAGCTATATCCCGTGACGTAAAGATTTCCTGAAGTATCTATTGCTATAGCATAAGCTCTATCAGTCTGACTTTCTGGACCATTATATCTTGCTACCCATTGTTCCGAACCCAAATTATCATATTTTATTGTGGCATAATCACCACTGGTTCCTAAACCTATGCTTATTCCTGTGACATAGACGTTTCCTGTACTATCTATAACTATATCTGTTGCTTCATCTGTAGTATTATTGGGACCATTATATCTTGCTACCCATTGTTCCGAACCCCAATTATCATATTTTATTGTGGCATAATCACCACTGGTTCCTAAACCTATGCTTATTCCTGTGACATAGACATTTCCTATGTCGTCTATTGCTATAGCATATGAATAATCTCTGCCATTTCCCGAACCATTATACCTGGATACCCATTGTTCAACACCTGCATTATTATACTTTACTGTTGCATAATCTAAATCAGTTCCTAAACCATAACTATATCCAGTGACATAAACATTTACTGAATTGTCTATAACTATAGCTGTTGCCTTATCATCAGTATTAAGAGGACCATCATATCTCACAACCCATTCCTCTCCACCTGCACTATTGTACTTTACCGTTGCATAATCCAACTCAGTTCCTGAACCATAACTGTATCCAGTGACATAAACATTCCCCGAGTTGTCTGTAGTTATGGCTATTGCCTCATCGTTAGCGTCACCAGGACCATTATACCTTGCTACCCATTGTTCTACACCTGCATTATTATACTTTATCGTTGCATAATCATAATTAGTTCCTGAACCATAGCTCTTTCCTGTAACATAGACATTTCCTATGTCATCTATTGCTATAGCATATGCATAATCTCTGCCATTTCCCGAACCATTATATCTTGCTACCCATTGTTCCACACCTGTATTATTATATTTTACCGTTGCGTAATCTCGCTCACTTTCTGAATCATAACTATGTCCAGTGACATAGATGTTTCCAAAACTATCTATAGATAAGGCTGTTACCTCATCATCAGTATCACCAGGACCATCGTATCTCACGACCCAATCCTCTTCACCTGCAGTGTTGTATTTTACCGTGGCACAATCATAATTAGTTCCCGAATTATAACTCCTTCCTGTGACAAATATATTCCCTGTACTATCTATTGCTATGTCTTCTGCTCCATCAACATTATTATCTGGTCCATCATATCTTGCAACATACTGTTCTATACCTTCACTACTATATTTTATCGTAGCATAATCATAACCGCTCCACCCCGTTACATAGACATTCTCTGCACTATCTATAACTATGGCTTTTGCCTCATCATCATTACTAACGGGACCGTCATATCTTATTGCCCACTGTTCTACCCCTGAACTATTATACTTTATTGTAGCATAATCATAATTAGTTCCTGAACCATAGCTCTTTCCTGTCACATAGACATTTCCTGTATTGTCTATTATTATGGCTTTTGCCTCATCATTATTACTAACAGGACCATCATACCTTGCTACCCATTGTTCTACACCTGCACTATTATATTTTACTGTAGCATAATCATAATTAGTTCCTGAACCATAGCTCTTTCCTGTCACATAAACATTCCCTGTACTGTCTACTATTATAGCTTTTGCCTCATCATCAATATTAGCAGGAGCATTATATCTGGCTACCCACTGCTCTGCTCCTTCACTGTTATATTTTATTGTCGCATAATCAAAATTAGTTAAGTTGCCACTGCTAGTTCCTGTCACATAAACATTTCCCGAATTATCTACTGCTATGGCATTTGCAACATCACTATTACTTATTGGACCATTATATCTCGCTACCCACTGCACTACTCCTTCACTGTTATATTTTATTGTCGCATAATCATAATAATTTTCTAAACCATAACTTTTCCCAGTGATATAGACATTTCCCAAATTATCTGTTGTTATAGCACACGCCAAATCAAGAAAATTCCCAGGACCATCATATCTCGCCTCCCATTGTTTTACTCCATCACTATTATACTTTATTGTTGTATAATCAATCTCAGTTCCTAAACCAATGCTATATCCAGTAACATAGACATTCCCCAAGTTATCTATTGCTATGGCTACAGCCTCATCATCATCGTTTTTCGGACCATTATATCTTGCTACCCATTCCTCCACTCCCGCACTATTGTATTTTATTGTTATATAATCTTTACCATTTCCTTCACCATCGTTATATCCTGTGACATAAACATTTCCCGAACTATCTACAGCTACTGCATACGCATAATCCTCACCATTTACTGGATTATTATATCTTGCAACCCATTCTTCTGTCACTTGAGCAGATATATCCAAAGAAAATATAAACATAATAGATGATAGAATAAATACAAAAACAATTTTATTTCCCAGTTTCTTAAGAAATACATTACTAAATTTCATTTTTAACCTCCTTTCTAACTTTAATCTGATAAAGCAAAATAATATTCAATCGAAATTATTGTTTCATAGTATGAAGATAAATATCAAAGAGATAATGTTACAATTTCTTTTAGAATGGGGTGAATCCCAAGGCTGGACAATTAGATAATTATAGTTTATGTCTTGTTCACAAATCCCCATAATATTTAGCCACGAAAAGACACTAAAGCACACGAAAGAAAAATGGAACGCGGATTTTCGCGGATCTGTGCGGATTTGTACAGATTAAATATTAAATTTAAAAATTTTTAATAAATAAAATCCGTGAACATCCGTTTTTATCCGTGTCTATCCGTGTTCTATTGTTTCTCTTTTTCTCCGTGTCCTCTGTGGTTAAATGTTTTTTATTTCTTTTCCTCTTTCGCTAAAAAATCAGTGATGTATTTGAAGTAATCGCCTTTGGTTGAGAGGAGTATCCAGCTATTCTTGTCTAAGGTGGTTTTATAAGTTTCCATTGTGTTGAGGAATGAGTAGAATTCCGGATCTCTGTTGTAGGCATTGGCATAGATTGTTACCGCTTCCGCATCAGCTTTTCCTTTAATCTCCTCCGATTGTTTAAAGGCTTCAGAAATTATCTTTTTCAATTCACGTTCCTTTTTACCCAATATTTCCATTCGTTCCGCTTCACCTTCTGAACGATACATCTCGGCGATTCGTTTCCGTTCGGCTATCATACGTGTGTAAACTTTTTGGCGGACTGATTCTATATAATTAATCCTTTTAATACGAACGTCTACCAGTTCCATTCCATATTGAGAGGTAAGTTCCTGCGCTTCTTTCAATATTTGTTCTATGATTTTATCTCGTCCGATATTTATCTTTTGTGATTCGGTAGGAATCACTTTTTCTGTTTCTCCCGTATCTTCCGTAGACATTGTTCTATTACTATTTCTAATAGCTTCAATCAGGTCATATCTACTTGTCTGGTCTCTTACTGCGGAATCGACAATATCGTCGAGACGGGCATGAGCGCCTGTTTCGTCTCGTGTTGATTGAAGGAATTTGAGTGGGTCGACAATTTTCCAACGAGCAAAGGTTTCTACCCAGATATATTTCTTATCTGCAGTCGGGATTTGTGAGGGATAACCTTCCCATTCTAAGAGGCGATCATCAAAATAATGTAATCTCTGAATAAATGGCTTTTTTATATGTAGACCAGGCTCTCTTATCTCTTTTATCGGTTTACCGAATTCAGTTATTACAACCTGTTCGATTTCAGTAACAACAAATAGAGAGCTGCTGATGAGTATAATACCGATTATAACTATTATAAATATTATAGGTGCAAAGACTTGTATTTTCATTTTTCACCTCCTGTGGGTAATTGATTGAGAGGTAAGAGCGGTAAGACATTTGTTTGCGATTCATCGATGATAAATTTTTTCCCTACAAGTGGGAGAATTTCTTTCATAGTTTCGATATAGATTCTGCGTCGGGTAACATCTTTTGATTTGTTATATTCTTCCCAGATTAACTGGAATCGCGTGGCTTCTCCTTTAGCAGTATTGACACGATTGATAGCGTAAGCTTCTGCCGTTTCAATCATCTTCTTAGCTTCGCCAGCGGCTCTGGGAACTTCCTTATTATAGTCCTGCCAGGCTTCATTAACGAATCTCTCCTTATCCTGTTTGGCTTCATTCACCTCATTAAAGGCGGGTTTGACTTCTTCGGGTGGATTAACTTCCTGGAGTTTGACCGTAACAACCTTTACCCCGAGATTGTAAGTATCCAACATCTTCTGCATCATATCTTCCGCTTCTTTATTAATCTCAATTCTTCGGATGGTTAAGACCTCGTCCACAGAACTATCTCCGACGATGTTTCGGAGAACAGCTTCTGAGACATCACGAATAGTCTGTTTTTGATTTCTAACATTAAATAGATAAGCAACAGGGTCTTTAATCTTGAATTGAACAATCCATTCGACCATTGCACTATTTAAATCGCCACAGAGCATTAATCCCTCTTCTTCAAATGACTTTGGAGAATAGGTAGTTCTTATCCCAGCCTTTTCAGTTCGGAAACCGAATTCTTCTTTAATGATGCGTTGAATAGGAGGTTTCTGAACCTTCTCAATAAAGAAGGGAAATTTAAAGTGAAGACCGGGCTGAGAAATGCGATTAAATTTACCGAATCGCAATATCACGCCCAGTTCATCCTGAGATACGGTATAAAACATAGATAAGATTGTAATAAGAATAAAAAAGAAAATGATTAGCCCAAACAACAATTTAGGGATTTTTTTAAGTTGTTTAGCATCAGGTTGCCATTTCGATTCGCTCTCATCCCATAATTTCATTTGTCTAAACTCCTTTCTAACTTGATTTTACTGCTGAATATTAGCTGTTTTACAATGTAGCGGTGCGATTTCTGAAAAATTGTGGTGCGACATCCCTGCCGCAAAATACTGCGAGCGTAGGGACAGAACAGTGTTCTGTCCCTACAAAAAAATCCGACCGCTACAAATATTGATTTTATTAACAAACAGTATATGATTGAATTTTAATAGTCAATAAAAAGCAGAAGAGAAAAAAATAAGTTTCACGTGAAGACTGCAAAGTTCACAGAGAAAAATAAAGATGGAGTGCAGAGAAAGCAGAGAAAGCAGAGAAAAAGTATTTAACCTATAATTTCGCTAATGTTTTCATTAAGATTAGTGTGAATTCGCGTGATTCGTGATTTCTCTTTTTCTCTGTGTCCTATGTGGTTAAAATGTCAGTTGCAATTTTTAGATTTTAAATCTTCTTTTTCGTGTTTTCGTGCTTTCGTGGTTAATTATCTTCTTTCTTAGTGTTTTTCGTGGTTAATTATTCTCTATTATTTTACAATTTTGCAGACGGTTTTTACTTCCCTTCCATCAGGTCCTTTAAAGATTTTCAAAAAGTCTATCTGGAAATGCTGTTTCAATATCTCCACTAATTCAGAATATTCATATTCTTTAATGTGGTATGGATTTCCTGATGATTCCCCTTTTTCATTTAGGATTGGGCAGGTGAGAATGAGAATGCCTTCTGAACGACAGACTCTCTTTGCTTCGGATAAGAATTTCAACCCTGTTTCTTTATCAACGTGTTCAAATCCCTCAAGGCAGATAATAACATCCATTGAATTATCAGAAAATGGAATGTTGTTCATATTCCCCATTGCGAAGGTTATATTTTTATAATGTTGCACCCCATATTGGACAGCTTCTTTTGAGATATCGATCCCATATAACTTCTTTGCCGTTTTTAATAGTGAAGTTCCCCAACCAACTCCACAGGGGATATCGAGAACAATTTTATCTTTAACATAGTGACTACAGAATTTATATCTCCTGAACAAATTTCTCCGATACCGATTACGCCAGAGACCCCAGAGACGAGGTTTAAAACCCGGGTCTTCCGGATGCGCTCTTTCTGCCATCTTATCTCCTTAAAGATTTTATTCTTAGCAATTGAAACAAGTAATATAATTAATTTAATAGATTTAGTAAATAACAAAACAATATTCATCACAAAACCATTTTTATCAACCATAAATTACACGAATCTTTATAGATGGAATAGATAGTAAAGAGGTGATGATAATTTTTGAATACATCATCAAAGACCACCCCAAACACACCTCAATGGCAAAACTACTTTCTATCTATAGTATAAGAAAAATAAACTATATATTATTACTCAAAACAAAAACTATACTTTCCTTGACTTTTTTATAATAAATGATCTAATTATTTTTGGTTTATAAAATTATAACATTTTGATTTTAGTGATTTATTTAATTTATGTAAGATAGAATTAAATGGATAAAAAATGGACACACCCGGGCGGTAAATTAAGAGAGGTTGGCGCCGAATCTCTTTCTGACGCAGAATTGCTATCTATCATTATCTCTACAGGTATAAAAGGAAAATCATCTGAAAAAATCGCAGAAGAAATCCTTTCAAAATTCGGCTCATTCAAAGGAATGGCTAATCAACCTTTAGAAAAATTTTTAAAAATCAAAGGGCTCGCAGATGTCAAAATAAGTCGCATAGCCGCCACATTTGAAATTGCCCGTAGAATTGTCCATAAGGTGTTGAAAGATTATGACAAAAAAGACTAAATATTCCAAAATAAAAGTATCCAGTCCTTTTGATTTAACTGACCATAAAACGGAAAGGTCAGCTGTGGCAATATTACTTACTTGGATGCGAAAAATAATAGAAGAAAAGAATTTGGATTTAGGACTACCTGATGTTGAAACAATCGGGCAAGATGGAAAATATCCCGATATTATTATCTATGAATCACGAGGGAGCAAAAAATCCCTTTTAGTTTTAGAAGCAAAACCTCCATTCTACGATGTATTTAATGAAAAGGAGTTAAAAGAACCCGCAAGACTAAAAGCCACACAACGCAAAGCACAATATTTTGCTGTCACAAATTTTAAAATACTTATCTGGTATAATACAGACAATGTTAATTTATCAAAACTAGAAGAAGAACAAATTGTAGATAAATATATACTTTCAGAAATTGAAAATGTAGACGACATTGACCAGGTCAGATATAGCACGCCTATAAAAAGAGTCCTTGAATCTTTCTTAATCAACCTTTATGAAGTTTTTACAGGTAAAAAACCAGAACCAAAGTTAGCTATCGATGATTTTTTAATCTTTCGACTCCACGAGAAAATAAGAGTTTTATCTAAATATTATAAAGAGATTATATATAATAAAACACACAAAGACGAAGATTTCACTAATAAATTAAGTAAATGGTTTAATGAACAAGGATGGAGCTTTGGGTGGAACTCTGAAGATTATGATAAAGCTGCAAGACAAACTGCTTATTTACTCGTCAACAAAATCCTCTTTTATAATCTGCTTCAAGCAAAGAGACCTGATGAGCTTGCCCCTCTCGCAATTCCTGAGGGCTTATTGAAGGGGGCTCAACTTCAGAAAATTCTTCAAAGTTTCTTCGATGTAATTCTGAAGATTGATTATGAACAAATTTATGATACGGATTTCATAGACTCTATCGCTTTCCCTGAATCTAAAGAAGTTATTAAAGAAATAGAAGAATTAATAAATGTCCTTAAACAATATGATTTTTCCAAACTCGGCTATGATGTCATAGGTAGAATTTTTGAACGTTTAATTCCTCAGGTTGAAAGGCATAACTTAGGCCAATATTTTACAAATCCAGATATTGTAGACTTAATTTTAAGATTCTGTTTAATCCACGAAGATGATAAAATCCTTGATCCTGCTTGTGGGGCTGGGACATTTCTTGTTAGAGCATATCAGCATAAGAAAATTATGAATGCTCGATTGTCTCATGAAAAAATATTAGAAACACTCTGGGGTAATGACATCGCTAAATTCCCAGCTCATCTTTCTACTATAAACTTGCTAATTAATGACCTGAGTGTTGACAAAAATTATCCAAATATTATTCAAGAAGACTTTTTTGCACTACGTGTTGGTGAAGAGGGATTTGAACCAAAAAAATGGAGACAAGCAAGAGCGCATACGCTCAGTATTAATGAAAGAGATGTAATGTATCCGAGATGGTTTGATGCAATTGTGGGTAATCCGCCCTATACCAGACAGGAAGAAATACCAGAAATTGGTGTAGATAAAAAAATCCTAATAGGAAATGCCCTGAAAATAGGTGAAATAAAACTTGCTGAGATTAGTAAACGCGCTGGTATACACGCATATTTTTTTGTCCATGGAATAAAATTCTTAAAGAATAACGGATACTTTGGTTTTATCGTTTCAAATTCTTGGCTTGATGTAGATTATGGAAAAGGTCTTCAAGAATTTTTCCTCAATAATTATAAAATCATCACTATTATTGAGTCAAAAGTTGAACGATGGTTTGAAGGGGCAGATATAAATACCTGTATTATTATTCTACAAAAATGCACTAATAAAAAAGAAAGAGAAGAAAATCTTGTTCGTTTTGTTTATCTTAAGAAACCATTGCGTCATTTTATACCTCCTGCTCAAGATATGTATGAAAAAGAATTAACACGATTGAATGAGATAGATAAGCTTAAACAAACAATACTTGCACATAATAGTTTCTATGAAAATGAAGAATTGATAATATTCCCTAAAAGTCAAAAGGAGTTGTGGAGGGAAGGATATGATAAAGAGACGGATGAATATGTCGGCTCTAAGTGGGGAAAATATATCAGAGCCCCTGAAATCTTCTTCAAAATACTTATAAAGGGAAAGGACAAACTTGTTCCTTTAAAAAAAATAGCTGATGTCCGCTTTGGTATTAAAACAGGGGCAAATGAATTTTTCTATTTAACCGAAGAAGAAATTAAAAGAAGAGGAATCGAAAAAGAATATCTTCAACCAATAATTTTTTCATTAAAAGAAGTTAAAGGATATAAATTAGATAAAAATGCATTAGAAAAAAAAGTGATTATATGCAACAAGACAAAAAAACATTTAATTAAATCTAATTTATTAAAATATATAGAGTGGGGTGAGAGAAAAAAATTTCATGAAGGACCTACTTGTCACCAGAGAGAGCCTTGGTATAGTCTTGGTAAAGGTTGGCATTATGCTCCTATAATATTTCCAGCCAAAGTAGGAGAAAGAATGCCTGTTTTCTTGAACGAAAATGTTTTTGAAGATAAAAAACTATATGGAATTACTCCTCATAAATCATCCCATAAATTTATATTAACGGCATTATTGAATTCAACTTTATCAAGGTTATTTATTGAATTTACCTGTAGACAATTAACAGGAGCTCAGGCAATTGCCGATATTGACGTAGTTATTGTTGAAAATCTGGCAATAATTGATTTCCGAAAAATAGAAAATAATTTAAGAATAAAAATAAAAAACAAGTTTAAAAAATTTTTAGAAACAAATGCAGATTCTGTTTTTAAAGAAATAGCGCCTAATCCAGATACAATTTCTTTGAAAAAAATTAAACCGGAGTTAAGAGAGCTTGACAAAATCATAATGGGTGAGATATTGGGTTTAACAGAAGAAGAACAATTAGAGGTATATCGAGCTGTTGTTGACCTTGTGAAATCAAGGATTGACAAGGCTAAAAGTTTCGGGAACAAATCGAAGACAAAAAATGGTTTCAATTTGGATTTATTAAAAAACTCTGTTGTTGAAAAAATCAAGAAGGAATTTGAGGAATGAGAACGATTGGTGAATATTATAGAGAGAAAATATTATCTCAAAAGAAACTCAAAAAAGTAGAATTACCTTCTAATTCCGGTGAGGTAAAAGTAGAAAAAGACTTATTTGGCTGGAAACTCTATTCAGGCAAAGAATTTATTGAATGCGATTCAGAAGAAGAGGCACGGCTTCTGAAAATATTCCTCGAATATGATATGAGAGAAGTTCGCATCCCCAAAGATTATGAATACTTAAAAACATTAGTGCCTGAATTAGAAAAGATAAAAATTAAAACTGATAAAATTATTAATGGTTTTCTAAGACCCATTCTTAATAAGAAAATAAGAGAAAAAGCTCGATACGAAATTCTAATGGAAATTATTAAATAAAAATTCTATGGTCCTTGACGATAATTAGATTGTAGGGGTGGAGTCGCCCCGCCCTTTAAAATGTGCAAGGAAACCTTGCCCCTACAAAATTAAAATCTCTTTGTGTATACGTGGCAGTAGGGCTGTTGGTTCTTCTTTTCATAATATTTTTGGTGATATTTTTCAGCTTCCCAGAATGTGTTGGCTTGTTTTAGTTCTGTTACTACATTATATCCCTTATCTTTCAATATCTTAATAAGTTTTTCAGCAGTCTGTTTTTGCTCATCATTGACATAAAAAATAACTGAACGATATTGCTCACCAACATCCGGTCCTTGGCGATTAAGTTGTGTAGGGTCGTGGATTTCAAAAAATAATTTTGCTAATTCCTCGAATGTGGTCTTAGAAGAATCAAAAACCACTTCAAGAGTTTCTATGTGACCTGTTGTTCCCTCACAAACCTCTTCATAAGTAGGATTCTCTTTTTTCCCACCCATATAACCAACTTTAGTCGATACTACACCCTTTGCTTTTTGAAAATGATATTCTAATCCCCAGAAACAGCCACCGGCAAAATATGCCTTCTGAAGCGTTTCTTTCTCAGCGGGTATGAAATTCAAAGAAATTGAATTGACACAATGTCGAACGTTCTTATCTGTGAATTCTTCACCTAAAAAGATATGACCTAAATGCGCTCCACAGTTATTACAGATTATTTCAGTTCGCACTCCATCTTTATCTGGAATATGTTTCACCGCACCGGGAATTTCATCATCAAAGCTGGGCCAACCACAGTGAGAATCAAATTTGTCCTCGGAACGATAAAGCGGAGCATTACATTGCTTACACATATAAGTTCCTTTTTCCTTGTGATTATAATACTTACCCGAAAACGGTTTTTCTGTCCCTTTATCAATTATAACACTTTCTTCCTCAGGGGTTAATTTGTTGAATTTCATTTCATTTTCTCCTATCAGGATAGAGATGATAAATATTAAAAGAGAAATTATTGCTAATAAAATTAAAATACGTTTCATCTTAATACTTTCTTAAATACAGTTCATAGTTCCTGCTTTAAATGCTTTGGTAAAATAGGCTTCCAGCCTGTTTTTAACAGGCAAGATGCCTGTTATACCCTAATAAAGTGTGAACTACAAACAGTCACTTTTTAGAAGATATTTTATGAAAGATTTTGTCAATCAATACTAAGTTTTTTGGTATTTCCCCTTACAGGATGGACAATATTGAATCAAAAAGTGTCGCAATGTTTTCTTTTAAGTATCTGAAATTAAGATTGAGAAAGTGTGAAAATAATCTATGAACTAATGCAGATATCCCTATTCTAATCGCTCTCAATAATCCATATAACCTTTTTATGTTTAATTGCAGGATTTTAGACCACGTCAATGAAATCCACTGTTTGGTTTACTCACACCTATTCTTTCACCGAAAGATATTAGTGCTGCTCTGAATTTTGTCAGTCTTTTTTCTTTTCCACCTTCTCAAGTATGACGATAAGAAATGTTGCAATGGGACCGAGTAACAATGATAAAAGCCACCATAACAAGCCACTTCGTCCCTTGCTTTGAGCTAAACCAGCGTTAATTAATGAAAGAGTTCCCCATCCAACTGCATATTCCGTATGTGGAATTATCATTTTTCCTTCCTTTCTGCGAATTACATAGTATATGGTTTCTTGATATACCCCTGATTGTATACTATTGAAGATGATCCATCTGAACAACTTCTTTGAGAAAATATTGTATAAAACAACGAATTAAGTCAAGAAATTTTAACTTTTCAAAAATGCAATCACCAAAATAATAAATTGACTTGTGAACGTTTCTCATTCTACAAGCGTCTATATATATGTATTTAAAAATAACTTTTAAGATTTTAATTTAAGACTTCTGAAATACTGCCAAAATGGGAGATTCTTCGCTTCGCTCAGAATGACAGAGACTTTAAAATGTCATTGTGAGGAGCCGAAGGCGACGAATCAATCTCGTTTTTGAAGTTCTTAAGAGACCTCAATTGAGGAGACATATAATTATCTCTGGAAATTCTTTCGGGGTAATGCAAATGAGAATTGAAATGAAAAGTTTCATTATAATTCTTCTAATATTACTTGGATTACTATCTTTTGATGTTACTTTGGCACAAAAGAAGGAGTCTCCTGATACATTATTTAAAGATGAACCTGTTGCTCATAGTCTTTATGACAAAATGATTGAGACGATGCATAATGCCAACACCCTTTCCTTTGAAAGCCACTACAGAAATGAGGCAAAGGGTAATGAGATAAGAAACTGTACATATACGATATGGATGAAAAAACCAAACTATTTTCGCGTAGAAACGAAGACAAATTCGGGGGAAAAGGGTGGAACGCTTGTTGGTGATGGTGACTATCTCTGGATTTATTGGGATAACATACGTCCACAATTCAATAATGAGGATTTTACAGAATATCAAAAGACCGGCTCTAATGTGTATATGAAAGAGCCAACTCCTCCTGGACAACACTCTATTGGACACAAGACATCTCTTCTTGGTGCAGGAATGAGTATGCCAATAATTGACCCGAGTACTTTTCATGGGTATAAGGACTCTCTTCAATCCTATATAGATGCCGTGAGAAGTTTGGGCACAGAAAAAATAGGTGATGAAGAATGTGATGTCATTGAAGTTAGCTTAATGAAACACCAACGTAGTTGGACTCTTTGGCTTTCTAAAAAGGATCATCTTCCACGTAAATTAAAACAAGTGGTTCGAGTAAGCTATGATATTATTTTTTATGAGGAATGGTCTAAGGTAGCAATAAATGATGACATACCACTTGATAAATTCAGTTGGAAGCCACCGGAAGGTTGGAAGGAGTGGCGTTTACCAAATCCAGAAGAGAGACTTCTAAAAGCAGGACAGGAAGCACCTGATTTCGATTTAGTATCAGCAGATGGAGGCAAAATCAAATTATCAAGTTATCGTGGTAATGTGGTGTGGTTCTATATATGGCGTGTTGGGTGACCTGCCTGCCGAGAGGAGATGGTTCATCTCCAAAAACTATATGAACAATTCCAAAAAAAAGGATTAGTGATTCTTGGTTTCAATGCTTCAGATGATAAACAGGCTGCTTTAGAAATGCTCAAGAAAAATTCGGTAAGTTTCCCCAATATTATTGATTCCTCTGATACTGCAAGTAATATCCAATTCCAAAAATACAAGACTTCCGGAGTGCCACTCAACTATATAATTGACCGTGAAGGGAAAATCGTTGCTGCCTGGTATGGGTATGAAGAAGGACACAAAAAAGCACTTGAGATACTGGCAAAGCTGGGAATAAAGTAAGATTTCTGAATAATAACATTACATTCCCTCTCCCCTTGGGGGAGAGGGATAAGGTAAGGGGGAAATAATATCTTGTCTATCTCTGTTAATTTAAATCTTTTCTATGCGTCCTCTGCACCACTGCGTTAAATACTCGTGTCTTGTTCCCAAGGCTTACCTTGGGAACAGAATTCTTTTGTAGGGGCATATTGCATATGCCCTGAAATTATTGGGCACGTGCAACGTGCCCCTACAGAAATATTATTGTCAAAGCCCCAGCTTTGACACAGCTATGTAGCGGTGTGATTTATCACACATTTATCGTCGGATAAATCCGACCGCTACATTTTGCATCATACCGAAGCAGGGGCTTCAAGAAATATTCGTTCCCAAGCTGGGGCTTGGGAACGAGACCAAATTAGTATCTTTCTCTGCGTCTTCAGCGCCTACTTTGCGCTTTCTGCGGTTAGATTCTTTATTTTCAGTATTTCTCTGCGAACTCTGCGCCTTTGCGTGAAATATAATCTGTTATTGCGAGTCTGCCGAGAACAGGCGTGGCAATCTCGCTTTTAATATAGCATTATTCATATTTTAGCAATTTCTGTTTAACAAATCCATAAACCCACAAACCAATATTAACCATATAAACATTTTTATCAACCACAAATTTCACGAATCTTTGGGAATTCAATGAAAATGATTTAAAGAAATACTTATCCATTGTAATTCTATAAATATTGTAATCAAGGATTATATTTTATAAATTATTTTTCTTTTATAAATTATTTTTCTTGACATAATGAATAAATGTTTATAAAAAAACATTCGTTTTTCAATTAAAGTGAAATTTGTTATAAGGGGACAACAATGATAAAGTTAGATTCTATCAAGCATTTTATCGTATTATGCCTGTTTTCATTTTATTTTTTAAATCTGCCTTTTGTTTTTTCACAGACCTTATCTGAGATGAAAGAAAAAAGTGAGCTCTTAGTTGATTCAGGGAAGGGGTATGAAGAGGCATTCACTTATTTTAGTAATATTCTCAAGAATAATCCTGATAATGAATTTGCTTATTATGCGCAATATCAACTGGGAAGGATTTATTACAGGGATGAATATTATCAGAAGGCGAGAGAAGAATTTCAGAAGGTCATTGATAAGTATCCCGATTCAGAGAAAGCACCTGCGGCATCCTGGATGATTGGTTATACATTTTTACAAAAGAAAGATTATGCTAATGCGTTGAATTCATTTCAATATTACGTGGATAAATACCCAAATCATAAAATGATTTCAGATGCAAAAGAAAGAATTGCGGCAATAAAACATATTAACAGAGATTTGTTTAGTTCTATTGAGGCATACAAGAATGTCATAGCAGAAGCACAAGCTTCTGAAGAAAAAGCGAAGGCACAGGTCGAGATTGCTGGGCTAACCTTTGAAATCGCTAAGGGAGAAGATATGGATTATCGTCCAGAAAATTCCAAAGAGATTATGGAATGGCTAAACAAGGCAAGAGAGGAATGTATGAAGGTTTTTGATTATGAGGCAAATAGGCAATCAAAAGCTGTGGCTGAGCTAATGTATTTTGAGACGTATTTGAATGAAAACGAATTAGATAAATGCATAGAATTGGGGAAAAAGTTTTTGGAAAATTATCCGGATCAGAAACGAGAATACTATATGGCTAAATATACTATTGGATCTGCATTATTACAGAAAGGTAGCTCAGAATATTGTAACGAAGCGATAAAGTATTTTGATGAGATATTAGCAGATGATGTGAAAGAAGAAGAATTATTCGGAAATGCAAATGTTCAAGCAATGGCAGCTTTTGCAAAAGCAGAGTATTATGAGAAAATTGGTAATATTGGGAAGGCAAAAGAGATGTATAGATTAATTAAGGAGAAGTATCCGAAAACAAAAGAAAGTTTAGCTTCTACCTTTAATTTGGGTGAATTAATAAGAAAGTACGGAGAATAAAAAATGAAAAAGTGTGCGATATTAATTATTTTAATTTTGTTTTGCTTTTCAGGTTTTACACCGAAAAAACAAGAAGTCCTTAATGAAAAAGAGATGAGTCAGTTAATGGGTAAAGCTGGTGGAGTCTATTTCTATTGTTGGAGCTATGGTTGCCAGCCTGAATTCCCGGGAATAAATAACTGTCCAGCGTGGACTGGACCCCCCTTAGACACAGAAAATATCTGTGATTATTGTGCGGGTCAGCAAGGGAACACAGGTAAATTTTGTAAGCCGACTACAGTGCATATATTTTGTAGAGTTTGGGGATGGGACAATATCTGTGGGCAGAAACAAAAAGGTATTTGTAGATACAGATATGACGAGGAAACTGAACAATACTTATCATATTGTGATTTTGGAGGTCAAACAACTCCTGATTATGGTATGTGTATTTGGGGATGGCAATTTTGTGAGCAATGGCCAGCTCCTTAATAATTTAAGAACCTTGTAATAATTTTAACATAATCTTATGATTTATAATTGGAAGTAATTTTCAAGTATCAGACTTTTTTAAGCCACATATTTGAGGAATCGTTTTTTAGTTTTTAGATGCAAGAAGAGAGGGATAACTATGAAAACAAGATACCTTTGCTTTCTTATTATTCTTTGTATTACGTCTGCTTATGGAGAAAATATGATAATTAATAAAACTAATATAACAATTGATGATATCAAATCTTTTCTTTATTGCAGAGAAAGTGTGTTAAGAAATATCAAGTTTCTTTATACACTCAGAAGTGAACAACCGAGGTATCCCGAATATAATTATAAAGCAATAATTGTTTTTGGAAGGGCAGGGAATAAAGTAGGTGTAGAGAAAATATTTAAAGAAGATGTATCAAACGAAATTTTTCGGTCAATGTACTTTTTTGATGGAGAGAAGGGTTATTACTGGGCACCTAAAACGAATTCCATAACATTATTCGGTTTTAAACCCTTTGCCGAATCAAGAATAGGTGAATATTTACTTCCTTTTACGGATTGGGGTATTGGTCTCCCGTTAACGAAAACGCTCGAGGATGATGATGACCCTGAAATCGTTGAATCGTATGTGAAGGATAATGAGCAATATGTTGTTTTTAAGACAAATGTTCATCCTTATGTTAAGGAAGACCTAAAATATATAGATAAATCGGAATGGGCAACTCTGGATAAAAATAAAACTGTTTTTAAGTGCGTTTATAATGTGAATAAGAATATTATTACCCACCGCGAACTTTATATCAATGAACCCTGTCATATTGTGTTGGATGTAGACGAAACAAAAGAGATTTTCCCTGGAGTTCATTTTCCGATAAAAGTTTCGTCCAAGAGTTTTGAGAAAAACCCTGATGGTAGCGGGTTCAGGGTCAGAGGTTATGGAATTGATGTTTTTAGGAATGTGGTTCTGTGTAAAGAAGCGGAGTTGGTCGATGCCATTAGTTTTGAAATTCCTCGTGGAGCTCAAGTATATAATAATCATACACGGGAAATTAGTATTAATGGGGAGTCGTATATAAGCAATTTACCTCAGGAAGAGATTGATGCTCTTTCTGTGGCAAAGAGGTTATTCGGATTGTCATATAATGATTTGGTGAATATGCTTAATGAGATAGAGTGAATAAAAGAATGGTGATGAGACGAATTGCATTATTAATATCATTAATCTTATGTATGAAATTAGTCTATGGGGACGAAGAAATTAAGAATAAATTAAATGTAACCATCGAGGATGTTAAAACTTACGCAGAGCAAAGAAGTAATGGCTTAAAAAACATCAAATTCCTCTATACACATAAAAATGTTCAGCAGAGAAATCCCGAATGGAATTATAAACAAATTGTTCTTGTTGGAAAAGTAGAGAATAAAGTTTGCATAGAAGAAATTGCCAAATACGAAAATGACCCACAACTGGTTTATAGAGTCTATTTTTTCGATGGAAAAAAAGGCTATAGTTGGAATCCTGCAACGAATACCTGTGGTTTAAATCCTTTTAAACCTTTCGCCGAGTCACATATAGGCTATTATATGTTGTCTCTTCTGGATTGGACTGCATCACAACCTTTAACCAAGACACTCAAGGATGATGATTTTCCTGAAATAATTGAATCTTATGAGAAGGATAATGAAAAATATGTGGTTTTTAAATGTAATCTTCTTCCCTATGATAAAGATGACCTGAAATATATGGATAAGTCAGAATTGCCCCCTCCTGAGAAAGATATAAACGTTTTTAAATATGTTTATAATATTAGCAAAAATATGCCTATTTATCAGGAATTTTTCATCAAAGGGAAAATTCAATATAGTAAAGAAGTTGATGAGTCCTTAGAATTGTCTCCAGGAGTTTATTTTCCCGTTAAGATAACTGTAAAAGGTTATGAGAAGAAACCTGATGGGAAAGAATTTCGAATAAACGGGATAAGCACAATTATATTCAAAAATGTATCTTTAGGTGATGAAGAAGAGTTATTAAAGGCTATTACTTTTGAAATTCCATCAGGTGCAAAAATAATTAACACTCGTTCAAGAGAAGAAAGTATAAATGGGGATACCTATATTGAGAAACTTTCACAAGAAGAGATAGACAGTCGTTTGCTTTCAAAGAAGTTATTCGGATTATCATATCAGGATTTGCAAAATATGCTTAATGAGATTACTTATTAGTTTTTAAAGTTTTTGTTAAGATTGCTCACCTACAAATATCATTTTTCAAGAAGTGTTATATCGATTTGATGGAAAAATATTATGTTAAAAAGTCCTTATTAGGATTTATATAAGTAAGATGCGCAAGTTTAGAAATCGTTCTCAAATTTTTGTTATAATTCCATTTTTATTCTCTCTGGGAATTACTCTTATCTCAGCGAAAAATCAAGATTTAACTATTAAAGATAAGAAGTATAGCTGTGGAGCGATGTGTTTCTTTGAGATTTGTAAAAAATTGGGTGTGGAAATTACGATGGATAAGGTTGAGAAACTCCTGCCTTATAATGAAAAGGGAACAAGTCTGCTTGAAATATCTAAGGCAGCTAAGAAGATTGGTTTGAATACTAAAGGGCTACGAATAGACTATGATAGATTGATGGATATCGAGTCACCAGTAATTGCTTTCATTAATAATAATCATTTTGTTGTTGTAAATAGGGCGATTGAAGATAAGGTATTTCTGGAAAACCCTCCGATTAATGATACGATTGAGATAGATAGAGATAATTTTGAAAATATCTGGAAGGGAGAAATACTTTTGATAAGTAAAGGTGAAGGAGCTGAAGAAAAAAATAAAGATGAAATTACTCCTGATAAGAGTGAAAATTTAGCTTCCGGTCCTAAAATTTATGTTGATGAACTTTATTATGATTTTGGGAGACAAAGCTGTTTCGGTGAATTGAAGCATATTTTTAAGGTGAGCAATATAGGCAATGAGGATTTAAAATTTTATGAATTAAGAAGAAGTGATTGTGATGTGATGATTAAGTCCGACAAATGGTTTTTGAAGGCTGGGGATAGTACTGAGCTTGAGGTGATTTATTATCCGAATGGATTTACAGGGTTTCAGGATGTGGGAATATCACTTTTAACCAATGATAAGGAATGTCCCACATTTGGCATTCACTGTTATGCGGATTTGTATGTGGATTTAATTGTTTCTCCGCTAAATGTTGATTTTGGGAATGTTGTTACTGGTTCTGAATATGTTAAAGAGATTAATATAACCGTTCCAGAGATAAAGGATTTTATCATTGAGAAGATAGATGTGACTTCAAATTCGATAAAAACAAATATTGAACAAGAAAAATGTGAGTGCGAATCGGGAAGTAAATATAAACTTTTTGTTAAATTGAATGCAAAGGATAAATTGGGACATTTTAAGGAATGGTTTACTCTCCATACGAATCATCCACGAAAGAAAGAGATAAAGATTTATGTTTATGGAGATGTAAAGAATCGGATAACGGTTTATCCGGATAAGCTTTCCTTTGGATTGATAAAAAAATCAGATGAGAATGTCAGTAGAGTGGTGCAGATTTACTCAGATGATGAATTTAATATTAAAGAGGTGAAAATTCCGAATAATTTATTGTCTTATTCTATATCTGCTGTAGTAGGGGACGCATATATGCGTCCCCTACATTTTCCTCCGAAACACTATGAAGTTACATTTGTTCGTGATAAGGAATTAAAATTAGGGAAGTATAATGATAAAATAGAGATTTTTACAGATAATCCTCTCCAACCCACCATCGAAATTCCCTTCTTCCTCATTGCCTGCGAATAGAAATCTTGTCAACACCATTTAATGTGTTGTTCCTGCCCCGTATCGAGTACGGGGCAAACTCCAGCAGGAATCCAGAGTCAAAAATATTTTTCCCACAGATGACACAGAGAAACACTAAAAAGAATCTAACCGCAGAGAACGCAAAGGAGGCGCAGAGGACACAGAAAAAAGATACTAATTAACAAAGATAGAGAGGATAACATTTCCCCCTCACCCTATCCCTTTCCCACAAGGGGAGAGGGAATTTGTGGAGTGTCATCGTATGTCAGATTGTAGTGGTTTGATTTATCAAACATAAGCATCGCAAAAATGCGACCGCTACAATCTTAGGGAATTTTAGGGATATCTTATATAATTTATGATAGTGTGTTATTATTAAGAGGTCTAATAATAAGGTTTTGTTGGTTTGAATATCTTGTTAGAATGATGGACAAAAGTAAAAAACCGAGTACCCTGAAACACGATTGCTTTCACCTTGAAAATTTGTGTTCAGGGATACTCGGTTATCTCTCATTAGTTTGTGAGACAAAAAACATCACATTTATTTATGTTGTTTCTACTACATAACCTTTGGTTTAAAAGCTAATTGTCTATAGGCTTTAGAAAAGTTATCAAAAGCGTCTTTATAGTTATTTGCATTAAAGTATCCTATTCCAGCATTGAAGAACTTTCGTGCTTGGGTTACATCGTAACCAGTCGCTTCAGATTGATTTATCCATTTTTCTACAACAGCCTGAACTAATTCGAGTCGCCCACCCATTGAGGCAGGTAAGTATAAACTCACAAGGCTCGTGCCTAAATAGAGTTGTTCTTCAATTTCTCGTTCCATAGTTTCATCAACATCGTCCTGAAGATTATCAATTTTTGATTCAATATCATCAATCTTGGACTCAATTGTATCACATTTCGCTTGAAGAGCATCAACTTTAGTTTCAATCGAATCGGTTTTCGCTATAAGAGAATCAGCTTTTACCTCGATTGCATCTACCTCTGACTTGATATAATCTACCTTTTGTTCAATAGATTGTACAATGGTGTAAATAGAACCGAGAGGATCTTCCGGGACTTGAATGGAAAGGGATTCTAAAAATATGCCATAAGAAGGAGTAAGAAACTCCGGAGCAAAAGACACAATATTTGTTACACCAATAAAACCTATATTCGCTTCTGCTTTCACTTTAAACTCTAAGCTATAAGTATGACCGCGGGTTACAGGAACGGTCATCTGGCTATAAGCTGGTCCCCAATAACTCCAGAATCCATTCCATTTATTTACATAAACAATATTCAGCTCTTTAACTGTGGTGCCTTCTGTTTCATCCTTTAAGATAAGGTCGAATGAAAATTCTCCATATCCAAGTATGTCAGTTATATCGATTTCTCCATCATAATCAATGGTTATAGATATGAGAGAATCAAGGTCAGCTGCTATGGGACCATCACTAATTTTAAACTGATATGTTTTACTGGCAATGGCTGTCTCTGTTCTGGCATAACCAGTGGCTACTGACTTAACATAAAATTCATCATAGAAAATTTGAGCTCCGGCACCATCAAGAAGAGGATTCAATGGGTCGAGAAAATCGTGATAATTTGACACATATTCAGTTCCACCAAAAGTAGTATTGAAGTCAAAAGTGTCACCAGGATTGATGATTGTTTGAGCAGAAGCAAAAGTGGATGAAAGTAACAAAATAAATAAAAGCGAAACTATCCTGATGAGATAGTTTAGAGAGTTGTTTGGGTGTTTCATAAATCCCTCCTAAAATAATTTTATAAGTTCGTGGGCGATTTCGTGGGCATTTTTTCGTGGGCTTTTTGTTGTAATCTATTATTGAGTTGTTTCTGGGGTTTTAAACTAACTCATAAAAAACAGTGTGAATATCTTGTAGTATCCAACAGATACTGCAAAAAATCTAATTTCTTTCTTCTAACATCCCTCCTTTCCCCATATTATAATTCCTATAATACCCTTATACATAAGATTTGAATTAATTCCAATTCTTTAAGAAAGACCTAAAACTTCATTTGTCAGCCTTATCTCTTATCAAAAAACGAGCTAATGTCAACAAGAATATGTAAAATTTCTTACAATTTTCTAAATAGTCGGTCTTGAAAAAGTGATTAGCATATTGAAAATAGTTAGATTAAGATAAAAAAGGGTGCATATATTTTGCAAGAAAATAGTCAGGATGAATAAAAAGCTTGCAAAATGAGAGATAATGTTTTTAGGGCTGGAAGCCCAAAGGATTATAGCCCAGAGCGAAGCTCTGGGTAAAAATAAAAAAGAGTGTGTTAATATTTCCTTCGCCCTTGCAGGGCTTTTATATCTCTGCGCTCTCTTCCAGACCTATGGCTAAAGCCATAGGCTATAATCCATCGCTCTTTCAGAGCTTTGATACGATTGGTAACAAATATGCCTTAAGGAATGGACATACTTTGTTTTTAACTTCGAAAATCTTGTCCCTGACACTCCTCGATTAATAATGTCGAGGACAAGCTTTAATCAGGGAAGGATTTTTCAAGACTAACTAAAGTAAGATATTACGGACCAACCCAGGAGACAGTTATAGTCTGTGCAGCAGAATACGAAGCGGCATTAGCCAGATTTCCTGTTTGATTTGATGCCTGAACGTAAAGAGTCACATCTACATAATCATCTCCTCCAATATGAGTAATAGTAATAGAAGGATTCAGGAAGGAATTATAGGTTGTATAATTAACAGGGGCGGCACCGGAGTCTAAAACACCGTTACCGTCAAATGTCATCTTGTATTCTGTGACAAGAAAATCACCGCCAGCTTCTGATAATCTTGCGTTATTTGTGTTATCAGCTGACAGATCGACATCACCCGTTAGTTGAAGGGTAGTTGTTGAACTTCCTTCTACAATTCCATCGCGAGTTGTTATATCACTTAATGTAATAGGAAGAAAGTTGCCGCTCCAGAGCATAGTTTGTGTGAAAATGGGAAAAGAAAAGAGAAAAGCTATCATTAAAGCTAATCCGGCGATTACGATTTTTCTCCACTTTATGTTATGTAATTTTTCAAACATTATCCATATTTTCCCATTCTCTAAAAAAGAAAAATCTTTACCACAGAGAAACACAGAGTATTACACGATTTTTTAATTATGAATTTCTCTGAGTTCCCTGTGGTTTAATAATATTTCAGTTACGTTTATTTATCTTTATTGCTATCTGTAGGGTTTAATACACTGCTTGAGCCCATATTAGAGATTTCTTCTTCTATATCGAAGAATTTATGACGGTCAGCAAGAGGAGAAGAACCCGGTTTCATTATACGCGGCGTAATAAAGATTACAACTTCTTTTTCCACATTTGTTTTGACAGTCTTTTTAAATAAAATACCAACTACTGGTATCGAACCAAGAATAGGTACTTGTTTAATAGAAGAATTTTCGTGTGTTTCTACAAGCCCGCCGATAACTATCGCATCTCCGTCCTTAACTCTAACTTTTGTTTCAGCTTTTCTACGACGAATGGCAGGAAGCTCACCAGTAGACTCTTGTTCATATCCTTTTACATTCGTATTACGAGCAATAACATCTCCAATCTCAGTAGAGACATTAACCGTAATATCGCCATCATCTCCAATTTGCGGAGTCATTTTCAGGACCACCCCAGACTTAACTACTTGAAGTTCAGTTCGTAAAAAGGTTCCATTAATATCCTTAATGATATTGTAATATTCTTCTAATGAAACGTCTATTGTGGCTTGCTCTCCGTTAAGGGTGGCGACACGAGGTCGAGACCTGATAGTAGCCAATCCTTTGCTGACAAGCATACGCAGGCTTAATATAAAGTTCCGTACCTCATTCTCCGGGATACTTGTGTATGCGGCTGTTCCTGTAAATAATTCTCCGGCATTTTTTAAGCTGAAGAAGGTTTTTGAGCCAGTTCGTTCCCAATCCATACTGAATTCACTGCTACGCTCATCAGAAAGTTCAATAACCAGGGCTTCCAGCACCACTTGTGGTATGGGGACATCTACTTTTTTGATAATATCCATTATCTGATTTAACTTTTCAGCAGGTGCATAGATAAGGGCTTCTGTATTTCGTTCGCCTTTAGTAACATACACGACTAAATCTTTGGGTAGGATGTCTAAAAGGTGACGAGCTGATATGTATTTTAATGAGACGGGCTGGACTTCAACCAGTTTGTCAAACAATACTGAACCGGGCTGCCCATTTCCGACAATGTAAAAGTCATCATTAACTTTTTTTACCACCAGTCCCTGTCCTATAGAAATCTTGTTAAGGCACTCATCCAAAGGCGTATTATCTGTTTCGAGAGAAATAAGTGAATCTCCGACAGAGGGATCAACAGCTATAGTGATGTGTAACTGCGTGGATATATCACGCATTACCTGGCTCAATGGTTCATCAATCCAAATATTGCTAACCAGTTTTGTGGTTGCAGGTGTTTGCGGGTTTAGTGTCTCTTCCTCTGCATTTACCAATGATGAGAGATAAAGACATACTAAAAACCAGACTAAGATAACAATAAATCTGTTTTTTTTCAATGTCTCTTTCATGAGACTTTCCTCTCAATGTGATTTATATGAATTTTATATACAAATACTTTTTGTAAATACCCTTTCTTTTACTTGTCGTAGTCAATGTTTTTGCTTACAATTGTGTAGGGGACGCATATATGTGTTCTCGACTATTTTATTGTATCACTTTAATATTAATTGGTATTTCCACTACTTTCTCATTGTTCTGCTCAGATAATCCTGCTTTTTGAACCTTAAGAATTAGTTTACCTTCATAATCACCACTCGAGGCATTTTTTGGAATATTGATATGGTTGACAATAGAATGGCGCATTCCGGGTGCCAGTGTGAAATCCTTGGATTCTACTTGAAACCATTTCTTAAGAGCAGAGTCAGTCTGTAATTCACAATTAGCCTGCAGAGTGGATGCATTAGAATTCGTTACAGATATGAATATTGTTGTGAATCGTCCATTTGCTAATTCTTTTTCAATTTGTGCAGGATCGACCTTTAAACTCACATCTTCAGGATTATCTTTACTTTGTTTATTCCACTCCTGTGCAAGTGTTGTATCTATATGAAGCTTTTTTCCCTCAACCGCTTTATGACCACGTTTTGAAACTGAATCAAAAATAAACTTAATAGTGTAATCTCCGGGTGGCAACGGTGCCGACATAACTCCCTGATATTGGCGTGTGTGCCCGGGTTGTATATGCCGTCTATTTGAATGCATTGGTATAGATGCTATTTTGCGGCCATTTTCCGAATAAATGGATACTGTTCCCAAACCAAGACAACTGATAATACCTGTATTTTTAACATCCGCATAAATTTGCAAACCTTCTTTTAAGTTTTCTGAGGGGTTTGATTGGTTTTTGCTATCTTTTGTTTGAAAATCGGGTAATGAGACCTCTGTCTTTTCAATCGAAAAACGTTCTATATAATTTCTGCGATTAACGCGAACAAAAATTCCACAAGCTGTTCTTAAAGCGACATTTACACCTGGACCTTTCGTGGGAGGGGGTAGAGTAATCATTACGGCGCACCAATAGTCTCCTTCCGCTTGGAAAGGGGCAGCTATGGTTCCTTTTATTTTTCGCTCCTTATCGGGTTCAAGCACGAGTTCCTTAATATCCAGTGTAATCCATTGAATCGCTGACCGATTATGTTTATACTCATCACCAAATTTAAGAGTTCCATCCAAAGTCACCGTAAAATCGACTAATTCAATTTGAATCTTCTGTGCTTCTTGCTGGGGGGAACGACGGACATTACTGAGAGTAATAAAAAACTCCGCTTTGCGTCCAGGTTTCATGTCTATTTCCTGTTGCAAAGGTGAGACTGCGACTCCCCCTTGAACAGTTGAAATACTAAGGAGATAAATCATTGCAAATATAAGGAGAAGAGGGTGGGAAAATAGATATAGAAAGATAGATCTTCTTAAACAAAGCTGAAGAGAACAATATCTAATATTGTTTTTTTTTAAGAACATAGCTTTACTCCACTCCGCTCACTACTCCTACACTTCCTCTCTTAGGGTAAAATTCATAACCTATTAATATATCAACTTCTTATACGATATGATTTTACTGAGTTCCCCAACTGGCAGTCAGAGTTTGTGTAGCTGTATAATCACCGGCATCAGCCACATTTCCAACATCATGTTGAGCCATGGCGCCAAGCGTTACAATAACAGCACCATCTAAGGAAACATGGGTTACTACTGAAGCGCTTGATAAAAACGAGCTATGAAGCGTATAGGCGACCGAACTACCACCTGTTGCTGCTACCCCGTTTCCATCGTATGCCAAGCTATAGGATGTCACAAGAGTATCCGTTCCATCTGTAAGCTGAGAATTGTCGGTATTGTCGGCAGTGATATCCACATTACCATTGGTATAAAGAGTCGTTGTCTGAGTTCCTGTTGGAGCTGCGGCTTGGGTAGTCATTGTTGCCAGATCTATGTCTGGGAAATGATCACTCCATTCCATAATATCACCAACGGTGACAGAGATTGCACAAGTTGCCGTATCATCGGGAGGTTGAGCCATAACTCCTATAGCCATAGCTAAACATAGTACTGCAATCATCCATGATTTCATCCCCATTTACCTCCTTTAA
>Ga0315274_10000568_pt1 | contig 57507 bp, 56 predicted proteins | sample YL17G02_20_MG_FD_203700 | JGI IMG/M metagenome (GOLD analysis project Ga0315274, IMG submission 203700) | Sediment microbial communities from Yellowstone Lake, YNP, Wyoming, USA - YL17G02_20 | ecosystem: Environmental > Aquatic > Freshwater > Lake > Sediment | place: USA: Wyoming | collected...
CCAGTCCCTATTGCCCTGTTGGCACTTGAAGTCCGCGTATACCTTGGAGTCCAGACGGGAGTTACCCGCGTATGACAAATTGGCCACCAAGCTGATCAGGGGCGCGCGGCGTTGCCACAAGTTCCTCCACACCCTTCGCAGAATGCGCGGTGTGGAATAGAAGTCCCGGTCGCAGGCGACCATTTCCTGGAGGATGCCGTCCAGAGACAAATGCTTATACCGAGCCACCGGGAAGGTCAGCGTGTAGTATTTCCAGTCCTGCGGGAACGTATTGAGGGCCAGGCGGTCCTCCGATTTCATCCGGTCCCACAGGCGCGTGCCGGGCAAAGGCGTCAGGAACCCCACATTGATACTGTCCACGCCGTACTGGCGGGCCACCTCGGCGATATGCCTGCCGATGCCCGGCTCATCCACGTCCAGACCGATGATGAACGAGCCCACAACCAGTATGTGGTGCCGCTGCACGCGCCGCACGGAGGCGCGGAAGTCCCGGCCCTTCAGGAGGTTGAATTTCTTGCCGATCTCCACAAGTCCTTCCGGCGTGGGGGATTCAAAGCCGACGAAGACGCCTTTGCACCCGGCCTTCGCGGCCAACGCCAGGAGCTCTTCGTCATCGGCGAAGTTGATGGTGGCCTGGCCAACCCATTCTTTCCGCAGGTCTGCACGTGCCATGGCGCGGAACAGGTCTTTGGCGCGGGCGATGTGCTCCGGACGCGTGCCGATCAGGTTGTCGTCCACCACCAGAACACGCTTCTCACGGATCAACTTGAATTCCCGCACGACGTCCGCAATCGGTCGCTGCCGGTAGCGGGCCCCGTTGAACGCCGTCACGCTGCAGAAACTGCAGTTCAATGGACAGCCGCGGGTGGTCTGAATGGCTCCGAATGCGTATCCCGTGGCCAGCAGATCATGACGGGCGAACGGGACATCGCCGATCTCCGCGAGCCCTCCATCATACCGACGCTTCAGGCTGCCATGCCGGGCGTCCTCCAAGACCTGGGCCCAGATGCCCTCGGCTTCCCCCGTTACGACCGAATCCACACGGTTGATGACCTCGTCCAGGCACATGGTTGCGTGAATGCCGCCCAGGACGACGGGCACACCCAGGCGCCGGAAGTAATCGGCCACTTCGTAGGCACGGTTCGCCTGCGAGGTGAAAGCGGTAATCCCCACCAGGTCCGGCCGAGGCATCGCCGGATAGTCCGGCGCGCCGAGGTTCTCGTCCACGATCGAGATTTCCCACCCCGGCGGGGTCAGGCCCGCAAGAACCATAAGGCCGAGCGGTTTCCACACGCGGTAGCGGTTCCACCGGCTCTCCTTGACCTTGAGGATGCTCACAAGCGGGTTGGCAGGGTTGATGAGATACAGCCGCATCTCGTTCAATCACTCCTAGATCCGGGTCCGGTTCCTGTCCATACTTCCAGCCTTCCTCAATGCGAGCCTGACGAAAAGCTCACACGGCGGCGTTTTCCGGAAGTCTCTCCACGGCTGCAATTGCGTCGGAAAGCTTCTTGCCTTATGCTTAGGTTATGCGAACTCACGAGAGAGCGCAAACGTCTTCGGACGCGCCCGGCAAGCTTCCGCGCCGTGAGTACGGGCGAACCGGCATCCAACTCTCCATCGTCGGGCTCGGCGGCCTCGTCGTGACGGACGCCGAGCAGGGCCATGCGAACCGCCTCGTGGCCGAGGCCGTCGAGCGCGGCCTCAATTACTTCGACGTGGGACCCGCCTACGGCGACGCGGAGGCCAAGCTCGGCCCCGCCCTGAAGCCGTATCGGGAAGACGCCTTCCTCGCCTGCAAGACCGGCCAGCGGCAGCGCGAAGGCGCAAGCGCCGAACTGAAAAGGTCGCTGGAGCGCCTGCACACGGACCATTTCGACCTGTATCAGCTCCACGCCCTCCGAGACGTCACGGAGCACGTCGAGGCGGCCTTCGCGAAAGGCGGGGCAATGGAGGTCTTCATCGAAGCGAAGAAGTCAGGCCAGGTCCGCTACCTGGGCTTCTCCGCCCATTCGGTAGATGCGGCGCTGAGGGCAATGGACCTCTACGACTTCGACTCGATCCTCCTCCCCGTCAACTTCGCGTGCACCTACAAGGGGAAGTTCGGCCCACAGGTCATCCAGAGGGCCCGTGACAAGGGCATGGCGGTGCTCGGGATCAAGGCGATGGCGCGACAGCGATGGCCGGACAACGACCCGCAGCGCGAGGAGTACGGCCGTTGCTGGTACCAGCCCCTCACCGACCGCCATGAGGCGGAGCTTGGGATAAGGTTCGCCCTGAGTCAACCCGTCACTGCGATAATCCCGCCGGGCCACGAGACACTGTTCCGCCTCGCGCTGGACGTTGCGACGGATTTCCGGCCGCTATCCGAGAAAGAGGAACACGAGCTCAAGTCCCTCGCCGACGTCCTCACCCCCATCTTCCCCCTCTGAAATCAGCTCTACAACGTTAAGTCGCCACAGAGGCACCGAGAACACAGAGAAAAGCGCCAGAATGGGTTCAAGATGCCTGATGTCGCATTGTTCCTTCGAACGGATAAGCGAGAATGTGGCAGAATCTGAGCCTTTGTTCCTGTTTGCGTCTGTCTCGTTTTCCTCTGTGTCTCTGTGGCTACAGAGTTTGACGTTGTAGTCTTAGTGACAGTATAGTTTTTCCAAGCGATCCTGCTCGATCCCCGAATCAGCCGACGTTCTGAGCAGGACATCCTCCGCCCCTATGACGGCCACTCGCCACCTTCCTTCGTCCGCCGATGTACAAGGGAAGACAAGAGGCCCTTCCCTCTCATGGCCGCCCCTCTCCGCCGGACCAAATCACCTTGCCCTTCGCATCTACGCTCAGCGCGGCGCGAGGATTGCCCTTCTCATCGCTCAGGCTCAGCGCAGCACCGCCCTCATCCACGTTCAGCAAGGCGCGGAGCACGCCCTTCTCGTCCAACAGGTACAGTCTCGGCTGGCCGTCGCGCAAGCCCACGCACAGCGCGGCGCGGGGCTTTCCCTTCTCGTCCAGCAGGACCAGTCGCGGACCGCCCTCGCCCAAGCGCACGCTCAGCGTGGCGCGAGGATTGCCCTTCTCGTCGCCCAGGCTCAGCGCAGCACCCTCCTCACGGAAGTTCAGCAAGGCGCGGAGCACGCCCTTCTCGTCCAACAGGACCAGTCGCGGACCGCGCTTGGTCACGCCCAGCGTGGCTCGGAGCACGCCCTTCTCGTCCAACAGGAACAGTCCCGGACCGTGCTCACCCACCCCCAGCGCGGCGCGGACCTTCCCATGCTCATCCACAAGCTCGAACCTGCGGGCGCGGACGAGCTCGGGTACGCCCGTTGGGGACTCCGGACCGGAAGGAACCTCGGACTCTGTGCCACATCCTGGACACTTTGCTGTCTTGCCCGCTTTGTCCTCAGTTGCGCTCAGCTTCCTTCCGCACTCAAAACAAAACCACCTGACCTGTTCCATCGCTCGCTCCCCCTTCGATCCAAGAAGCCCTCCTTTTGCCGCTGCCATTCTCGCGTCACATGCGGCCTTGCCGCCGCTATTCTTGCCAGAACAGCCGCCCTCTGCAAGTGCATTCTTGCCGTTCCCATGCCGCCACAGCGCCAGGCCGCAGCTAACGCGCTGCTTTGCCGCGCACAGAATCGCCCATAGGGATCACAACGCGTCTCGCAGGCCGCTCAGCCCGTCTGATTCGCCCTCAGAGGCCCGCACGCTCTTTGTGCCCCGCACGCTCGACGGCTCAGGCCACGAGTCAGCTCGCGGCAGGCTCCGCGCCCACTACGCACAGCAACGATAAGTATTGTTGCGCCGCACATGACAACAGTAAGGTACCCGGGCTGCACCTCCTTGTCAACACATCGGATCGGCGCTCGGCAGCGCAGCCCCGAGGCTATTCGCTGATTGCTGACGGCTGACCGCCTGCCCTGAGCCTGTCGAAGGGCTGACGGCTTGCCCGCCGGGGCGGCAGTGAGTAGTGAGTAGTGAGCAGTGAGCAGTGAGCAGTGAGCAGTGAGCAGTGAGCAGTGAGCAGTGAGCAGTGAGCAGTGAGCAGTGAGTAGCGAGCAGTCAAACGGAACGCAGCACCGGAAGGCTCGTGGCTGACCGCTGACTGCTGATTGCTGTCTGCCGGCCGCTCGACACTTGACGGGAGACCGTTTGTTGGTAGAATGCGGGGTGACCTGCGCGAGTTGGGTGCGTTTGCGCCCTATTCCGGCCCAACCCTGACCCAAGTTTGCACCTACTTTGGCCCTAGTTTGGCCCTAGATTGGTCAGTGCCGGCCAGGTCGCGGCGCGAGCCGATCTTCCCGTTGTTGCTGCCAAATTGACAGACCGGCTGGCGACCGCAAGGCAGGGCTGTCGGAATGGCAGGAGGCGCGGCGCAGGTTCTCTGGTGGGTTCTGGAAGGATTGTGAGCGGCGTGGGTCCGTGCACCGCGCTTGACGGCGCCGCCGGGCTGGCAAGGGTCGAATCGGGGGAGGCGAACCGTTGCCGGCATAGTGTTTGCAGTTGACTTGACTCCCCGAAAAGGGGATGTTGTCCATTCGCCGGACCACGTGCCTAAACGCCAACGAATCTGAGGAGGGTTTGCGGCATGCCTGCAAAGCAGTTGATCTACTCTCAAGAGGCGCGCGAAAAGGTGCTGGCAGGGGCCACGAAGCTTGCCCGCGCCGTGAAGTGCACCCTCGGCCCGCGCGGGCGCATGGCCGTGCTCGACAAGGGCTACGGCGGCCCGAAGGTGACCAAGGACGGGGTCACGGTGGCCGATGAGATCGAGCTTGTTGACAAGTACGAGAACCTCGGCGCGCAGTTGCTCAAGGAAGCCGCCTCCAAGACAGGCGAGGACGCCGGTGACGGCACCACAACTGCGGTGGTGCTCGCCGAAGCGCTCACCAAAGCGGGCATGAAGAACGTCGTGGCCGGCGCCGACGCGATGTCACTGCGCCGCGGGCTGGAGAAGGCCTGCGATGCCGTCGTCGCCGACCTCAAGAAGCGTAGCCGACCCGTCCGCGACTCGCGCGACATTGCCGCCATAGCCACCATCGCGGCCAACAACGACGTGGAGACCGGCAAGATGATCGCGGACGCCATGGAGCGCGTCGGCCGAACGGGGGTCATAACGGTCGAAGAAGGCCGCACCCTCGACAGCTCCGTTGAGGTGGTGGAAGGCATGCAGTTCGACAGGGGCTACCTCTCCCCTCAGTTCGTCACCGACCCGGACACCATGGAATGCGTGCTCGAGGACTGCTACATCCTCATCTATGAGAAGAAGCTCTCGTCCGCCCAGAGCCTGATCCCACTTCTGGAGAGGATAAGCCAGAGGAAGAGGCCCTTGCTTGTGATAAGCGAGGACGTCGAGGGCGACGCCCTTGCCACACTGGTGGTGAATAAACTTCGCGGCGTTCTGGACTGCGCCGCGGTGAAGGCCCCGGGATACGGCGACAGGCGCAAGGCCATGCTGGAGGACATCTCGATCCTCGCCGGCGGGAAGGCCGTCTTCGAGGCCCTCGGCACCAAGCTGGAAAACATCGAGCTGAGCGACCTCGGCCGCGCCCGCAAGGTTACGATCACCAGCGACGACACTACCATCGTGCAGGGCGCCGGCTCCCAGAAGGACATAAACGCGCGGTGCGAACAGATACGGCGCGAGGTAGAGGAGACCACGAGCGATTACGATCGCGAGAAGCTCCAGGAACGGCTGGCCAGGCTCACCAGGGGCGTGGCGCAGATCAGCGTGGGCGCTGCAACCGAGACCGAGATGAAGGAGAAGAAGGCCCGCGTCGACGACGCCCTGAACGCGACCAAGGCGGCGGTTGAGGAAGGCGTCGTGCCGGGCGGCGGGGTCACCCTGCTGCGGGCGATAAGCGCGCTCGACAAACTCAAGCTCGAAGGCGACGAGGCCGTGGCAGTAAACGTAATGCGGGAAGCCCTCAGGATGCCGCTGGTGACCATCGCCTCCAACGCGGGCATCGAAGGCGAGGTGGTTGCGCGCAAAGTGCTCGCCAACGACTCCGAGTCCTTCGGTTTTGACGCCGAACGTATGGATTATTGCAACTTATTGGAAAACGGCGTCATTGACTCCACCAAGGTGACGCGCTGCGCACTGCAGAACGCGGTGAGCGTAGCCGGCATACTGCTAACCACGGAGTGCCTCATCACCGAGGTCCCCAGGAAGAAGAAACCGGGGATGCCTCCTGGCGGAGGACCGGGCATGGGCGGTCCGGGTATGGGAGGCATGGGCGGCGGCATGGATATGATGTAGCGATGCCCACGGTAGAACGTCGAAGGTAAACCCACTCAAGCTCACACCTGTTAACATTCGGAGGTTGCTTCGCAGATGGCAAAAGCGGCGCAGAAAAAGCAGCAGAAGGCCAAGATCAGGCCGCTCGGCGATCGCATTGTGGTTGAGCCACTTGAAGAGGATGAGAAGACCACAGGCGGCATCTTCTTGCCCGATACGGCCAAGGAGAAGCCACACAGAGGCAGAGTGATCGCGGCAGGGCCGGGCAAGGTGCTCGACAGCGGTGAGACGGCGCCGATGAGCGTTTCGGCCGGTGACGTGATCCTGTTTGCGAAATACGGCGGCACCGAAGTGCAGGTCGAAGGCAAGGACCTGCTGATCATGCACGAGAGCGACGTTCTGGCGAAGGTTGACTGACGGCATCGCCGCAACTCGAGACACTTGAGCGCTTGAGGGCGTTCCTGAAGAGTTCACGTGCCAACAGGTTTCACCATCTTGGAGGAAGAAGATGGCGGCAAAGCAATTGATATTCAGTGACGAGGCCCGCAGGAAGATGCTCCAGGGCGTCCAGAAGCTGGCCAACGTGGTGAGAGTCACCATGGGGCCGACGGGGCGCAACGTGATCCTCCAGAAGAGCTATGGCGGCCCCAAAGTTACCAAGGACGGCGTCACCGTATCGAAAGAGATCGAACTGAAGGACAAGTTCGAGAACATGGGCGCCAAGATGCTCAACGAAGTTGCCAGCAAGACCAGCGACGATGCGGGCGACGGCACCACGACAGCAACGGTTCTGGCTGAGGAGATCTATCGCGAGGGCCTTAAGGCCATTGCAGCCGGGATGAACCCCATGGCCGTCAAGCGCGGCATAGACGCGGCCGTGCGCAGCGTCTTTGAGGAGCTGAAGGAGGCCAGCCGGCCCGTGAGGAGGAGAGAAGAGATCGCGCAGGTCGGCACCATCAGCGCCAACAACGACCCCGAGATCGGCAACCTGCTGGCCGACGCCGTGGAGAAGGTTGGCAAGGACGGCGTCATCACCGTGGAAGAGGGCAAAACCATCGACACGACGCTCGAATTCGTAGAGGGGATGCAGTTCGACAAGGGCTACCTCTCGCCCTACTTCATAACGAGCGCCGAGGAGATGGAATGCGAGCTTGAGGACGCCTACATCCTGTTGCATGAGAAGAAGATAGGCAACCTGCGCGATCTGCTGCCCATCCTGGAGAAGGTTGCCGCATCGGCAAGGCCGCTGGTCATTGTGGCCGAAGACGTCGAGGGCGAGGCCCTCGCCGGGCTGGTGGTCAACAAGCTCCGCGGCGTGCTCCCTTGCTGCGCCGTCAAGGCGCCTGGATTCGGCGACCGCAGGAAGGCGATGCTTGGGGACGTGGCGGTGCTGACCGGCGGGCGCTTCATCAGTGAGGATCTCGGTGTGAAGCTCGAGAACCTCCAGCTTAGCGATCTCGGCCAGGCAAAGCGTGTTGTCATGACCAAGGACGACACCACCATCATCCAGGGAGCCGGCGCGACTCGGGACATCAAGGCCAGAATAGACCAGGTGCGCCGCCAGATCGAGGAGACCACGAGCGACTACGACCGTGAGAAGCTCCAGGAACGCCTGGCCAAGCTGAGCGGCGGTGTGGCCATCGTGCGTGTGGGTGCAGCCACGGAGGCTGAGATGGGCGAGAAGAAAGCCCGCGTTGAGGATGCGCTTCACGCCACCCGCGCTGCCGCCGAGGAAGGCATCGTCGTGGGAGGCGGATGCGCCCTGCTGCGCTGCAAGGACGCAGTGCGTAAGCGACGGGAGAAACTGCGCGGTGACGAGAAGATCGGCGCGGACATCATAGAGAAGGCCCTGGACGGACCCCTGGCCACGATCGCTGAGAACACCGGCCACAATGGCGCCGTGGTGGTCGCCGAGGTGCTGGAGCAGAAGAAGAACATGGGCTTCGACGCCATCACCGGCCGGTACGTCGACATGTTCCAGGCCGGCATCATCGATCCGACCAAGGTTGTGCGAACCGCTCTGCAAAACGCCGCCAGCATCGCAAGCCTCATGCTTACCACGGAGGTCATGGTGACCGAGGCCGAGGAGGCCGAGGAGGAAGAGGAGGAGTAAGGGGGTTCGATCCGCCGGGGAAAGGAAAAACCGGCGAGGGGAACCGTATCGCCTTCTCCCACGACCTCTGCGGCTGCGAAGGGCACGGCCAGCCTTCTGCGCCGAGGCAAAAGCCAGCGGAGCAGGTGATAGTTCGGCGCCGGGACGGTTCGTCATGGCACAGCGGGACTATTACGAGGTGCTCGGCGTGAGCCGAGACGCCTCCCAGGACGAAATCAAGCGCGCCTACCGCAAGCTGGCCTTCCAGTACCATCCGGACCGCAATCCCGGGGCCCCCGACGCCGCCGAAGCATTCAAGAAGGCAGCGCAGGCCTACGATGTGCTCGGCGATCCCCAAAACCGCCGTCTCTATGACATGTACGGCGAGGCCGGGCTGTCCGGCGCGGGGGTCCGAAACTTCTCGAGCGTCGCCGACATCTTCAGCGCCTTCGACGACATCTTCAGCGTCGGCATGTTCGACAGCTTCTTCGGCCGAGCAGCCTCCGAACGAGCCAGGCGCGGGCGCAGTCTGCGCATATCGCTGAGGGTGGAGTTGGAAGAGGTGGCCTCGGGAACGCAGAAGCTCGTCACGCTGCGCCGCGCCGAGCGGTGCGAGATCTGCGGCGGCACAGGCTGCAAACCGGGAGAGCAACCCGTCAGGTGCTCCTACTGCCGCGGATACGGGCAGGTGGAAAGCCGACAGGGCTTCTTTACAATGCGCACGACCTGTCCGCAGTGCCACGGCGCCGGAACCGTCATCAAGGACCCGTGCCGCCGTTGCAGCGGCACAGGCCTGATGGAGCGCGACGCCGACGTGGAGATCCTCGTGCCGGCCGGCGTAGAATCCGGCACGCGCATGCGCATCAGAGGCCAGGGCGAACTCGGGCATAGCGGGCAGCGCGGCGACCTCTACTGCGACATCGAGGTGGCGGAGCATCCCATCTTCCGCCGCAGCGGCGCCGACTTGATCTGCGAGCTGCCCATCAGCTATTCGATGGCGGCGCTCGGAGGCGAGGTCGAGGCGCCACTGCTGGGCGGAGACGTCCGGAACGTCAAGGTGCCTGCTGGCACGCAGAACGGAGACGTGCTACGTGTGCCGAGACACGGACTACCCTACCCGGGCAGCAGTGCGCGAGGCGACCTCCTGCTTCAAGTCTTCGTGGAAATCCCGAAGAAGCTGTCGGCCCGCCACAAGGAGCTGCTGCGCGAACTTGCCGTCATAGAAGATGCGGCCGCCATGGAGAAACGTAAGAGCTTTCTGAACCGCATCAAGCAATACGTCCACAGCATGACCCATCAACAGGAAAAGACGCCGTGACGCCCAATGACCTCTGCAAAGACCAAACGGACCTTCGCTGGTCAGCCGGCGCTTCGGCACCCGCTCTCGGAGGTGGCCATGAACCCGCAGGATGATCAATCCCGACGGGGCACCGAGCCGGGCGAGGAAGACTCCGGCCAGCCCCTGACCGACCGGACACAGCACCCGGCCGAGGACGAACTGCCAGAGGAGGAGGCGCAACAGGTCACCCTGGCCGAGGCCCCCGAGGGGACAGCCGTCATCATGTCGCTCGGAGAATACAAGGAACTCAAGGCTGCTGTGGAGGAACGCGATGATTACCTGGAGCGGCTCCGGCGCGCGACGGCCGACTACCAGAACCTGCAGAAGCGCATCGCCAAGCTCAGCGATTCGGCAATTCGCAGGGCAATCAGGGAATTCGCCTTGCAAGTGGTGCCCCTGGCGGACAGCCTGGCGCGGGCGCTGAGCGCCGTCGAACAGAGCGAGGGCGCCGGCAACTTCCCGGAAGTGCTTCGCCTGATAGAGAGGGAGTTCTATACGATCCTGGGCAACCTCGGCATAGAGCCGATAGAGGCCGTGGGCAAGCCTTTCGATCCCGCCTACCACGAGGCCGCCTTCCAGGAGCCCGCAGAGGGCGTCGAGCCGAACACTGTAGTCAGGGAGCTCAAGAAGGGATTCATCATGGGGGACCAGGTCATCCGTCCATCACAGGTAACCGTCGCCGCCCCGCCGGCGGACAGTCCCCAGTGACCGCGCTCGGCGGGCAGCAAGGACGGCGGCGGGGAGCAGGATAAAGGCATGAGCGAGCAGGATTGGATTGCGCCGTGCCCAACGTGCGGTAAGAAGGTGGACTACCGCCGCCGGCGCGAGAACCCCTCCTTTCCGTTCTGTAGCGAGCGCTGCAAGCTCATTGACCTGGGCAAATGGCTCGACGAGGAGCACAGGATAGTGGAGCCCGCGCCCGGCGCATCAGCAGAGTCTGAGAGTGAAGGCAACAACGGGGGTGAGCAGCATTGACTCCCGCTGGTCGTGGGTTGACAACGCCCCGGAAGGTTTGTAAGCTTCAACAGCCGTTGGATGCGTCACGTGACCTGGTTCTGATGGTGAAAGCGAGGGAGCAGCTATGAGCACACGCAAAGGCGATTGGAGGGACCTGCTGGGCGCGCACTCGTTGGCTGTGGACGCCAAGAATCTGTGGATGGGGTTTGTCGGAGCATTGGGAGTTGTTCTGCTCATCGCCCTGTTCTCGACCGTCTACGGCGCTTTCTTCCCGGCGTCCCAGGTCAAGTCGCTTGGGGTCTTGTCCGGATCAAGCAGTGCAATCGTTCAGGGGGCCCAGGGACACTGGATCCTTCTGGATCCGACGAGAGGACTGGGTGGCGTCATAGTCGACGTCATGCCGCTGTTCAACGCGAACGTGCCAGGTGCGCCGAGGCCGCCGGGTGGCGTCATAGTCGATGTGATGCCGCTGTTCAACCCGTTCGCGGGCAACGTCGGACATTTCGTGCTGTCCCTCGTGTTCTACCTGTTGGTGCTGGGCATCTCGACCTACTACGGAGGGGTTATCTGCCGTGTGACGGCCCTGAAATACGGCCGGGACGAGATGCCGAGCCTGCGTGAAGCCACCGCCATGGTGCGGGACAAAAGGAAGTCCTATTACTTCTGCCCTGTAATCCCGTTGCTGCTCATTGTGTGCCTCGCACTGTTCAATATCGTACTCGGGCTCATAGGGTCCATCCCGGTTGTCGGCCCGTGGGTCATGATCCTGGCCAATATCTTCGCGGCGCTCAACACCGTGCTTCTGGCGTGCGTAATCGTGCTCGCAGTGTTAAGCTACGGCATGATGCTGCCGGCCTTGGGCATCGGGGGCAAGAGCGCATTCGAGGGTTTCAGCACCGCTTACGGCTACGTGCTGTGGGGGCTCAACCGCTTCATATGCTACACGGCTTTGGCCGCACTGCTGGGGGCGATCACGACGGCGGTGGCCGCCGCCCTGGTGGAGCTGTTCATCGGGCTGTTTGGCGCCTCGCTGGACATGGGGCTTGTGGGCAGCAGTAATGGCATAGTGGAGTACGGGATGGCGCTGATCGGGCGCGGCGTCGAGTTCTCGGGTCCGGGTGGTGGCGGGCTGCCGCTGGGCGGCAGGATCGCGGCCGTATGTTTCGCAGTGATCGTCTCCCTGGCGCGCTTTCTGGTCCTGGGCTACGCGTTCTCCTACTTCTATAGCGCCAACACCATCATCTGCCTGCTGATGCGCAAGCACGTGGATCGCATCGAGATCGACGAGATCTACAAGCACAAACCAGAGGAAGAGGAAGCGCCCACGCCTCCGCAGGGCGGCGAGGCATCCAGTGAAGGAGCACCGCACGAGACACAGGGCGCCGAACCTGCCGAACCGGCTGAGGGAGAAGGGGAAGAGCCTGAAGACACAGGGGTCGAGTGAGCCGCCGAAGTGCGTGGGTCCATTGCATGCGAGCCGAGGGAGCCGTTGGTTGAGCGGCTCCCTTTTTTGTTCTGACTGCGCGGGTGCCGAGCGGGTTGGGCGTCTGCTTCGTCGGCCGCAGAGCGGCATGTGAGGCCCACGATGAACCGGCCGGGCAATCAGCGGGAGGAAGATGCCCCACGCTTTGTCTGCGATGCCATGCTTGGAGGCTTGGCCCGCTGGCTCAGGGCGGCTGGCTACAGCGCGGAGTTCAACGTTCGCGCCGCGGACGGCGAGATAGTGCGCAAGTCCGTAGAGGAAGCCAAGATACTGGTGACCAGCGACTCCGGCATCATGGAGCGCTACGCAGTTGAGGAGGGCCTGGCACGCACCATTTTCATCCCGCCGGGGTTGTCGGTGGTGGCTCAACTTGCGCGCGTCCTGGGCGAGCTCGGCCTGACTCTGCGGCCCTCGCGCTGCATGGACTGCAACGGCACACTCAGGCCCACTGCGCTGGACGAGGTCGCTGAGGACGTCCCGGACAAGGTCCGCCGGTGGTGTGACAGGTTTTTCGTGTGCGAAGGCTGTGGCAAGGTGCTGTGGCACGGCACGCACTGGTTGAGTATCAGCTCCCGTCTCCTCCAGGCCCAGCAGCAGGCGGAGAGCCTTCGGAAGGGCCAGTGAGTTGGGGCGCCATGATTACCGAGCTGGTTTCACTTGCGGGCGGCGGCCGCTTTACGACAAAATACACCTTTTGCAGGCCTCGTTGCGCCATTCTGGGACCGCCGTCCCAGGTGCGTGCGGTGTGCCCTTTGCTGAGAACGCGTGGAAAGCCTCCCTACATGGGACTCACCCCCGGCGACGCAGAACCGGATGACGCCTCAGAGCAGATGAACCGCCAGGCAGAGAATCTCCAGAAGGAGATCGAGAGCCTGGCCGCTCAGCTTGCGGGCGCCAGGGAGCTTATCTCTCAGCTCAACGAGCGTCTGCGCGTGCAGAGCGCCGAACTGCGCAGAGAAAGCCAGGTCCAGGCGCGAATGCGGGCTGTGTCCAAGCGGCTCGAACGCCAAGCCTTGATGCTGAAGCACGACAACGCTGTGGCGCGAAAGCTCCAGAAGGGCCTGCGCCCGCCGTCGACTGCGGACTTCGAGGGCATCCAGTTTGCCGTCGAAACGATACCCGGCGAAAGAGTGAGCGGGGATTTCTACGACATCATCAGAATCTCCGACAGCTGTGCGGGGCTCCTCATCGCCGGCGTGAGTGGATACGGCCTGGCGGCCGCCGTCGTCATGGCCCAGGCGCGCATGGCCTTCCGCACCTTCGCCACCATGGAGTCAAGCCCAAAGGCAATCCTGGAGAGGGTCAACGACAGCCTCCTGGAGGAGACCCTTGCCGGCCACCACCTCACGGCGTTTATGGGGTTGCTGGACACGGAGATGCTGACTTTCCAGTACGTCAACGCGTCCCACTGTCCCGCGTATCTGATCCACGAGGGCGACGTAACGCCCCTGGATACCGAGGGGCTATTCGTGGGCATGTTCGACGACCCCAGGTACGAGCAGAAGAGCATCCAGCTTGAAAGAAACGATAAGCTACTTCTGTTCACCGATTGGCTCGTACGGCTGTTCGACGGCGAGGCATGGGACAGGGCGCGCAGCAAGCTTGAGGATTACCTTCGAGAGAGCTCGGATTCCCCCATTCACAAGCTGATCCAGAGGCTGTCGGAAGTGGTCATCCGGGAGAGTTCAGCCGATGTGGCCATGCTCGGCATTGAGCTGCTCCGTAGCAAGGCACGCCACAAGAAGATCAGCATCTACAGCGTCCCCATGGAGGTCCTGCGCGTGGAGAACATGGTTCTCCCCGCCGTCTCCGCAAAGGGTTACGGCGAGCGGGCGCTGTTCGCCATCAGGCTTGCCCTGGAAGAGGCCGTTAGCAACGCCATCCAACACGGCAATAAACTGGACAACACCAAGAAAGTGACGGTGGACTTCACCCTGGATGACGACAAGGTTGTTATGGCAGTGACCGATCAAGGCGAAGGATTCGACCCCAGTTCACTGCCCGATCCGACCCTGGACGAGAACCTTGAGGCCACAAGCGGGCGTGGCATTGCGCTGATGAAGGCCTACATGGACTCAGTGGAGTTCAACGAGAAGGCCAACAAGGTCACAATGACCAAGCTGGCCCCGTGGCATACCCCCAAAACCCCGGAGCAGCGAGCCGAGCCGAAGAAATGAGCATCGAGTCCCAGCCGGATCGTCCGCTCAGGATTGAGACCAAGAAGATGGGGGACGCCGTCGTCCTGCGCCTATCCGGTCACGTCGACGAGTTCGGCGCAGACGCCCTGAGCACCGTTCTGGACGAGACCATGGAAGGCGGCAACCTAAGGATCGTGGTCGATCTCACCGACGTTCTGTTCATGAGTTCCACGGGCCTCGGACAGATCATGAGGACCTACCGGACTGTGAAAGCGGGCGACGGGTATATCAAGATAGTTAACCCACAGCCCCTCATTGCTGATCTTTTCACTATCACGAAGCTCAACAAGCTCCTGGATATCTACCCCACCGTCGACGACGCCCTCCAGGACGCGTAGCGGCCCTCCGAATGCATTCCCCCCGGCAATAGGCAACCTGCGGCCGACTACCCCTCCGGTTGTGGCGCCTCTTTGAGCGAACGCGAAGCCGCAGCAAGTTGCCCCAGTCCCAACCCCTCACGCCAGAGGAATCCCAGTCCTACGAGGGTGATGGGCAGCACGTTGACCAACCACATCAGCAGCGCAAACGCCATAGCCTCCCCGCCCGCGGCATGGAAGCCCATCGCGGCGACGGTCGCCGCCAGGTGGAACGACCCCGCGAAAGCCGGGAGCTGCGGAGGCGCAACGGCTACCGCAACGGCAATGCCTACAAAGAAGGCTCCCGCCAATCCTATGTCAACGCCAAGACCACGCGCCAAGGCGTAATTGCTCAGCCCCTGCGCCACCCAGATCCCCAGCGAATAGGCCGCCGCCACCAGGGCGCCCTTCCAGCTCTTTATGAAGCCCATCGCGTCAACCACGGCGTGCATGAATCTGTTGGCCATCCCCCGCAACGACGCAGGCAGAACTCTCGTACATGACTCGCCCAGCCTGAGCAGCGGCGCTGGAAAAAACACCAGCGCAACCAGCCCAACGCATCCGGCTGCGGCCATGGCGGCGAACAGCATGCCCCGCTTCCATATGTGCCCCGCGGTAACGTCCTCCCCGGTGCCCTGTTCCGTCGCCGTCCCGCCGAGTTCCCCGGACATCTCAGTGGGCGCTGCAAGGCGGGCCCCCTGGGAGCCGCGGGGGACATAGGTCCCCATCATAAACCAGGTGATGATCAGCAGAAGCGAGAGACCTATCAGGTCGAAGATACGCTCCAGGCCGGCAGCGGTCGCGAGCGCATGAGCAAATCCTATACCTTCCTTGCGGTGCAGCACGTAGGGTCGGACGATCTCCCCCACTCGAAACGGAAGGACGCAATTGGCCATGAAACCGATGCACGTTGCACTCGTCACGCTCAACTTGCGCACGCGCTTGATGGGGCGCAGGAACAACTGCCACCGGACCACGCGGAAGTAGTAAAGAACACCGAGAAAGCCGATCGCCGGAATGAGGCATAGATAGTTAGCGCGTTGGAAGGTCTCAACGACCTGCGACCACTGCCGGACCAGCGGCGGCACGAAGAGGCATAGAGAGAGCGCGGTCACCACGACCCCTACACCTATGAGAAGCGCCTTTTTCAGCCGCAGCTTCATGACAAGTTCAAACCCCGCTCTCAAGGAATGCGCAGACCGGCGCCGCATGAGGCGGCGTGGTGTTGGCGGAAGTTTAGCGTACGGGGAAGGCAAGATGCAAAAAGCAAGAGCCTGCCCCCCGGTCACCAAGACACAGAGGCCCGCGAGTCCGACCTCGACTCCCGGACCTCCCTGATACTCGGTGCGGCGCGACAAGCCGCGCGGCGCCCTACGTCTTCTGCACGGCCGCCGTGATCGTAGGACGGCTCTTCGCCGAGGCCAGCTTGCCCACGATTTCGTCTTCGAGTTCGATGGAGATCTGCGCCGCCGCAAGCCTGGCCACTGGCACCCTGAACGGCGAGCATGACACGTAGTCCATCCCCACGCGATAGCAGAACTTCACCGATTCGGGATCCCCGCCGTGCTCGCCGCAGATGCCGATCTTCAAGTCAGGGCGGACCTTGCGACCTCGTTCCACGCCCATCGCCACCAATTGCCCGACGCCGCTCTGGTCCAGAGACTGGAACGGGTCCTTCGGCAGGATCTCCCTGTCCACGTATTCCGGCACGAAGGTGCCGACGTCGTCCCTGCTGAACCCGAAGCACATCTGCGTCAGGTCGTTCGTGCCGAAGCTGAAGAACTCGGCGTACTTGGCCACCTCGTCTGCGATCAGGGCGGCCCTCGGCACCTCGATCATCGTGCCTATCTTGTAATGTATGTCCGCCCCGCTGTCGGCAAGCACCTCCCTGCAGACCTCGTCTGCTGCATCTCTGGTGATGCGCAGTTCCTCGGCCGCGCCGACCAGCGGGATCATGATTTCCGGTTCGACATTGATGCCCTTCTTGGCGCACGCGACGGCCGCCTCCATGATGGCGCGCACCTGCATGTTGTAGATGTCGGGATACGTGATGCCCAGCCGGCACCCGCGGTGACCCAGCATAGGGTTGAGCTCTTTCAGGGAATCCACGCGGGCGGCGATCTCCTTGCGCTCCATGCCCATCTGCTTGCCGAGTTCCGCCTGGATCTTGGGATCATGGGGCAGGAATTCGTGCAGCGGCGGGTCGAGCAGCCTGATCGTTACGGGCAGGCCGTTCATAACCTCGAAGATTCCCTCGAAGTCCTTGCGCTGCTCGGGCAGCAGTTTCGCCAGCGCCGTGTCCAGCAATCTCTTCGGCCCTGCAAGCTGGTTCTGGATTTCCTTGATTCGCTGCTCGATCAGCTTCTTTTCGCTGCCGGCCGCCTGGCTGAGGGCCACCTCCTGGGCTCTGAGCAAGGCCGTCAGTCGGCGCACGTCCGGCGCGCTCAGCATCATCTGCCGCACGTAGCTGATGCGCGTTTCCTCGAAGAACATATGCTCTGTGCGGCACAGCCCGATGCCCTCCGCGCCGAACTCGACAGCCTGACGCGCGTCTTTGGGCGTGTCGGCGTTGGTCCTAACACCCATCTTTCGGTACTGGTCCGCCCATTCGATGAGGGTGCCGAACGCTCCGGTTAGGCTGGCATCCACGAGCCCGATCGGGCCGTCGAAGACCTGTCCCGTGGAGCCGTCCAGCGAGATGACGTCGCCTTCCTTGTACTGCCTGCCGGCGATGGAGACGGTCTTCGCGTCTTCGTCCGGCTCAACGGCTCCGCAGCCCGCAACGCAGCACTTGCCCATCCCTCGGGCAACGACGGCGGCGTGGCTGGTCATGCCGCCGCGGGCAGTCAGGATGCCGACCGCCACGGCCATGCCGCCGATGTCCTCGGGGCTTGTCTCCTCGCGCACCAGGATGATGCTGGCCGGATTATCCTTCTTGTGCTCCGCCGCGGCCATCTCTTCGGCGTCGTCAGCCCTCAGAGCGATCTTGCCGACCGCCGCTCCCGGCGAGGCCGGCAAACCGCGAGCCAGCTCCCGCCCTTCGGACTCGGCTTTCGCCTTTTCGCTGGCGTCGAACTGCTTGTGCAGCATCTGTTCGAGCTGCGCCGGGTTCACGCGCAGCACTGCGCCTTTCCTATCTATGAGACCTTCCTCGGCCATGTCCACGGCGATCTTCACGGCCGCGGCGGCGGTGCGCTTGCCCCTGCGGGTTTGAAGCATGTAGAGCGTGCCCTGCTGGCCGGTGAACTCAAAGTCCTGCATGTCGGTGTAGTGGGACTCCAGCTTGTCCTTGATCTCGACAAGCTGGTTGTACATCCCGCTGTAAAGCTTCTTTGCTTCGGCCGCGGAGATCTCGGCATCATCGAACTCGGACAGGTCTTCCTTCGGAAGCTCCTTGACGCTCTTTGGGGTGCGGATGCCGGCCACCACGTCCTCACCCTGGGCGTTGACAAGGTACTCTCCGTACAGCTCGTTGTCGCCGGTTGCGGGGTCGCGGGTGAATCCCACGCCTGTGAAGCTGGTGTGGCCCATGTTGCCAAAGACCATGGTCTGCACGTTCACGGCCGTCCCCAGGAGGCCTTTGATTTCATGTATCTCCCGGTAGCGCACCGCCTGGGGGTTATTCCATGAGCCGAACACGGCGTTAATGGCGCGGCGCAACTGCTCCATGGGCTCTTGCGGGAAATCCTCACCGGTGTTCTTTCGGTAGACTTCCTTGAAACTGCTGACGATTTCCTTGAACTGCTGGGCGCCCATCTGGCTGTCGAACTTGACCCCGGCCTTCTTTCTTTCCTCGGTGAGGTAGCGCTCGAACTCCTTGTTAGTGATGTTCATGGCGACGTTGCCGAACATCTGGATGAAGCGGCGGTAGCAGTCCCACGCGAACCTCTCGTCGCCGCTCTGCTTCGCAAGGCCTACGACGGCGGCGTCATTAAGCCCCAGGTTCAGGATCGTGTCCATCATGCCCGGCATGCTAGCCGCCGCGCCGCTCCGCACGCTGACCATCAGGGGGTTCGTCTTGTCGCCGAACTTGCGCTTGGTCACGCCTTCCAGCGTTCTCAGGTTCTGTGCGACCTGCTCCTCGAGGCCTTCAGGCCACTCGTGGGTGGTCTGATACTCCCTACAGGCTTCCGTCGTGATGGTGAAACCGGGAGGCACGGGGAGGTCAACGTTGGCCATCTCAGCAAGGTCGGCGCCTTTTCCGCCAAGCAGCCATCTGAGTTTCGTGGACCCCTCGGCCCCGCCCTGCTGGAAGAAGTAGACCATCTTCTTACGCTCTACGCTCATTCAAACTGCTCCTTTCGTACGGCGTGCCGATGATTGGCTTACCCTCCGCGAGACCGATTCGCTCGCACCAATACAGCCGACTCATTCCGCCCGGATCTTTCGGGTTAAGCCATGGGAAGGAAGCGCAGCGGCTCTTCAGGGCGTGCAACCCGCGCTGTCTCGATAAGCTATCACGGGCTTGGGGGCGAGTTCAAGTGGATTCGGTCGGAGTCCCTGCCTCCGCTCACTAGTCCCCCCAGCGGTAGCGGAGGATGCACCAGAGCGCCTTGACTCCGTCCTTCCAGCCGATCTTCTTGCCCTCCTCGTAGGTGCGCCCGTAATACGAGATGGGGACCTCATAGACGCGCCATTTGCGCCGGGCGATCTTCTGAGTCAGCTCTATCTCGATCCCGAAGCCCTTTTCCTTCAGCTCCAGATCCTGGACAACCTCCCGCCGGAAAACCTTGTAACATGTCTCCACGTCAGACAGATTGAGGTTGCTGAACACATTGGACATGAGGGTTATGAACCGATTGCCCAAGTAGTGCCAGAAGTAGAGCACCCTGTGCGGCCCACCCAGAAAGCGGGAGCCGTACACGACGTCCGCATTGTCGTCGAGTATGGGCTGGATCAACTGCTCGTACTGCTTTGGATTGTATTCGAGGTCGGCGTCCTGAATCAGAACGATTCGGCCGCGCGCCTCGCGCATGCCGGTGCACACGGCAGCCCCTTTCCCAGCGTTCGCCTCGTGGCGCCTCAGCCTCAGGTTCTCATAGTCGAGCCTCTCCACCGCTTCCGCAGTGCCGTCGGTTGAGCCGTCATCCACCACTATCACCTCTTTGTCAAGAGGGCTCGCCATGACCCGCCGCAGTATCTCGCGTATGGTCGCGATCTCGTTGTAGGCAGGCACCAGGACCGAAAGAAGCGGCTGGCCCTCCCCCGCCTTATGCTCATCCGGAGGTTTGTTCTGAGACGTCCGCTCGCTCATCGCTTCCCCTCAATGCGGCATGCTGCACAGGCTCTGACCGGGCCCCGGCCCTCGCGACATTCCGTGAGGGCACGCACAAAGCCAATCGTCAAAGCAGCGCGGTGCTGAAGTATCGCTCGGCGCGATCCGGCAGGACCGTGGCAATGTTGCCCTCAATCGTGCGGGCGAGCTGGCGCGCCGCCCACACGTTGGCGCCGGCAGAGATACCCACCAGCAAGCCATAATCGCGGCCCAGTTGCCGCGTGGTCTCTATGGCATCTTCGTCTGTCACTTCGACGACATCGTCCACAAGCGACACATCCAGGACGGCCGGCACAAAGCCGTCGCCGATGCCTTGAATCTGGTGCAAGCCAGGCTCGTGACCAAGCAGGGCGGCGACGTTCTTGGGTTCAACGGCCACGACCTTGACGTCGTGCTTGTTCTCCTTGAGAAACTTGCCAACCCCCTGAAGGGTGCCGCCGCTGCCCACGCCAGCCACAAAGCACGCGATGTCTCCCCTCATCTGTCGCCACAGCTCGTGCGCAGTCTCCTCGTAGTGCACGCGGGGATTGTCGGGATTCTCGAACTGCTGGGGCACGTAGATACGGGGATCGTCGGCCGCCATCCGGCGCACATGCTCCACCGCGCCAGCGATGCCGTCCTTGTCCGGGGTCAGCACGAGTTCTGCACCGAGCGCGCGGATCAGCTTCTTGCGCTCCTCGCTCATGCCTTCCGGCATGACGATGCGCACCCGGTAGCCCTTCAACCGGCCAACCAGCGCAACGCCGATGCCCGTGTTTCCCGAACTCGGTTCCACGATGATAGCGCCCGGCCTCAGGCGCCCATCGCGCTCGGCGCCTTCTATCATCGCCAAGGCGACGCGGTCCTTGATGCTGCCGCCGGGGTTGAGGAACTCCGCCTTGGCATAGATGTTCTCGTTTCTTAACCTTATCAGCGGGGTGTTGCCGATGAGGTCGAGGACGTTGTCGGTAACCACCATCCCATTACCTCTCATCTGTCTCCAGAGCCGGCCGGCTGGTCGCCCGCAACCCGACCGTTGCGCAGGCGACGAGCAGAGTGCGCCCTGGCATGTTTATACCACACTGAGCGGCCCGCGTCACCTCACCGCAGCCACAAGACTGCCTGGCCGGGCACGGGCGGTTGAGTTTTTCTCCTCTGCCAGCTATAATGCGCGACGTTCAGCATACGCCGGTCCGCGCACCGGCTTTCCTCCCCGGCAGCGTGACTTCGTTGGATTCCAGTGATATGACGGATCGGAGAGTTCAGATAGTCCCATCACACCGGGTGCAGTCCATCGGCGCCTATGCGTTTGCCGAGGTGGACCGAGAGGTGGAAAGACTGCGCGCCAGTGGCATTGAACCGATAGACTTCGGCGTGGGCGACCCGACCATTCCCCCGCCGACCATCGTGCGCGAGGCCACCAAGAGCGGCATTGAGAAGCATAAGTGTGCGGGGTATCCGAGCTACATCGGCATGCCGGAATTCCGGGAAGCTGTCGCAGCCTGGACGGAGCGAAGGTTCGGCGTCAAGCTGGATCCTGAGCGGGAGATCACGTCCACGATTGGGGCCAAGGAAGCTGTCTTCAACTTCGCCGAGGCGTTCGTGGACCCGGGTGACGTTGTCATTGTGCCGACGCCCGGCTATCCCCCCTACACGCGCGGGACGCTCTTCGCAGAGGGAAGGGTCCACTATGTGCCGGTGCTGCCGGAGAATGACTTCCTGATAGACCTTGACGCGATACCGGAATCGGTCGCACGCGCGGCCAGAATCATGTGGATCAACTACCCAAACAGTCCGTCCGGCGCCGTCGCGACACGGGCGTTCCTGGAGGCCGTGGTCGAGTTCGGACGGAAGCACAACGTTATCATCGCCTCCGACGAGGCATACAGCGAGATCTACTACACCGACGAGCCACCCATGAGCCTGCTGGAAGTGAGCCGTGAAGGCGTCGTTGTCTTCCAGAGCCTCTCCAAGCGCAGCGCCATGACCGGCTACCGGGTAGGTTGGGTGGCAGGTGACGAAAAGATAGTTGCGACCTTCAAGAAAGTAAAGACAAACATTGACAGCGGCACCCCCAATTTCATCCAGGAGGGGGCCATCGCGGCCCTGAGCGACGAGGAGCACGTGCGCGTCAGTCGCGCCGAGTACGCGCGCAAGCGTGACCTTCTGGCCGATGCGCTTGTCGCGAGCGGCCTGACCGACTGCCGGCCGGCCGCCACCATCTACCTGTGGCAGCGCGTCCCGGACGGTTATTCGAGCGTGGACTTTGCCACGCGACTGCTGGAGTCAGGGGTCGCTGTCGTGACCACACCCGGCGCCTGGATAAGCGAGCAGACTGAGTCAGGCATCAATCCGGGCGAGGGATTCGTGCGGTTCGCATTCGTGCCAAGCATCGAGGACACCCTGAAGGCGGCTGAAAGGATACGCACGGCCAGTTGGTAAGCTCTTGCATTCTTGCCTGATGAGCCATGACTGAGAAGACAAACAGTGGGCGCAAGACGGTTTTCAGCGGCATCCAGCCCAGCGGACTGATTCACATCGGCAACTACCTCGGCGCCATCCGCAACTGGGTCGCGATGCTCGACGACTACGACTGCATCTTCTGCGTGGTGGACCTCCACGCCATGACGGTGCCGTACGAGCCGGCTGAGATGATGGGCAGGATCCGCGACGCACTCGTGGTGAACATGGCGGCGGGGCTGGACCCCGAGAGGTGCACGCTGTTCGTACAGAGCCATGTGCCGGAGCACGCTGAGCTGTCCTGGATACTGGCCACGTGCACGCAGTACGGCGAGTTGAGCCGCATGACCCAGTTCAAAGAGAAGAGCGAGCAGCACAGGGAATTCGTGAACTGCGGGCTCTTCACCTACCCCGTGCTCATGGCAGCGGACATTCTGCTGTACAAGGCCGAGGTAGTGCCGATAGGCGAGGACCAGACTCAGCACCTGGAGTTCGCACGCGAAGTCTGCCGCGCATTCAACAAACGGTTTGGGGACACATTCCCTGAGCCGCAGCCCCGTTACACCCACGTCCGGCGGCTTATGGGGTTGGACGGCAAAGCCAAGATGAGCAAGAGCCTCAACAACGATCTCGGCCTGCTTGCAGAGCCCACCGAAATCCGCTCACTGCTGAGAACCGCCGCAACCGATCCGGCGCGTGTGAAACGAACCGACCCGGGTACCCCCGAGATATGCAACATCCACACCATGCATCTGGGCTTCTCGCCCGCCGAGGACGTAGCGTGGTGCGAGGAGGGTTGCCGCACTGCCGGCATCGGCTGTATTGAGTGCAAGATGCGCCTGGCCGACAACATGATCCGCGAACTCGCCCCCATCAGAGAGAAGTACGACCGCTACACGGCGGACCCGGACTACGTGGAGGACGTCATCCGACAGGGGGCCGCGCGATGCAGGGAGCGCGCGGCGGAAACGATGGACGAGGTGCGCCGAAAGGTAGGCATCCGATAGTCAAGCCCATGCCGGCAAGGAGTCAAGGGGAGAGCACGGACATCCCGGTGTGCGAGAGCAGGAGGCTACTGTGCGCCTTCGTCGGGCCGCAAGGGGCCTAAGGTCTCGTCGGAGACACCAGGCACTGCAATGCCCTCTGCCTCCGCCTCCTTGGCCGCCTCGGCAATGGCAGTGCGCACCGCCGGCGAGAGGAGCTTCTCGCGCAGGCCGGAGTCACTGAGCAACTTGCGGATCTTCTCGTTACCGGCGATCTCCAGGAGCCGTGCCGGATCGTTGGTCTTCGCTGCCTCATCAATCTCCGCCATGAGCCCCTCGTCCGTCACCACGTCCCGGACGGCGGGGTCGTTGAACAGCTCCCGTATCTCCGGCCGCTCGCTCAGCTTTTCCATAGCCTCCGGGTTCGAGTGCACGATGCGCGCGAACTTCAGGGAATCCGTGATGAGGAGACGGTCAGCGGGATTGTGCCCGGTGATCCAGGTGCGGAAGTAGGAAGAACCGGCCGCCTTCACCAACGGACTCTGGGAATCCGGCAGAGCCTTGTAGGCCGCATCCGCCACGCAAAGCAGGCTGAGCGCAAGGACCATCCCGAACAGAAGCCCGGCCAGGGCACCAAGGTTGCGGTTCCACGGTCGGAGTACCCCTTGTCGCGTCCGGCCAAACCTCTTGTCGGCAAGTCTCACAGCGATGGACAGCGACACAAACACCACAACGCCCCCGATCACCCGACCGACCATGTAGGCCATGCCGGAGGACATCTCGCGCCACTTCAGCACCATCGCGGCGAGCGGCCCGCCAAGAACAGCGCTCGCCAGGTACGCGGCCGCTACAGCCCCCACTGACAACGCCTGCCGCAGTATGCCCCTCAGGAAGCCGACCAGCGTAAAGGCCACAACCAGTGCCACCGCCAGAAAATCCACCATCCCCGAGCTCCAATGAACAAGCAACGCGTGCCGACTGCGTCCTTCTTATACCACACACGGCTCCGCGTTTTCATTTAAACGCGCTGACATGCGCGGCTGCGCCAAATGTTTGACGACGCCCTCAACACGGGATATATTCGACTTCCGCCGTGATTACATGCTGTCGCGTTGGCGTCCATGGGGGCAAAGACGTGCAGGCGCGGCTTTTCGCGGAAAGGAGCAGGACAATGGCAGAAGAGGTGAAGCAGTTCTATGCCGAGTTCAAGAAGAGCATCGGGCAAATGCAGAAGGAGACGCCAGATACCATCGGCGGCTTTGGGACGCTGTTCAAAAGCGTGATGGGCGAAGGAACCCTCACTGTGGCCGAGAAGGAATGCGTGGCGGTCGGGATCGCGGTGGCGCTCCAGTGCACCCCTTGCATCAGACTGCACGTGCAGAAGGCGCTGGACGCAGGCGTGAGCAGGGCTCAGATTCTGGAAGCGGCCTCAGTGGCCGTCATGATGAGCGGCGGGCCTGGTTACACCCACGTGCCGGTAGTGCTCAACGCGCTCGACGCTCTCGGCGCCGAATAGGCGGCCGCTGCCCTGGCAATTGGCACTTCCCGAGCGATTGACCGGCCGGCCGGCGCGACTGCTCACCGCCCCCTACCGAATGCTGACCTCCTTGCCCTTTTCGGCGCTCCTGTAAAGTCCGTCCAGGATCTTCTGAACCGCCACGCCCGCCTCGCCCGGCGCCTCCGTATCGGCCTCGCCGCGCACATAGGCAATCCAGTTCTCGATCTTACGCTGCATAGACTCCCAGGCCCCGACATAGGCCAGCTCGACGTTCACCATCAGTCCCGCCTCGTCCCGGAACACCTTCGGCGGGCTGTAGGTGAACCCGCCCTTCTCGCCCATAATCTGCACGTTGAAAACGTCCTGCTCGATGTACGCGACAAAACTCGACTCGACGGACATGACCGCGCCATTCGCGAAGCGGACGAACCCCACGGCGAGATCCTCCACAGTGTATGTCTTGTGATCCCAGTTGCCCCAGGCGCAAAGGACGTCGGACGGCTTGTTGCCGAGATAGGTGAATGCGGCGGCACTCGCTGCGACGGCGTCGGGGGAGCCTATCAAGTAGTGGGCGAGTTCGATCATGTGAACCCCTATGTCAATCAGTGCTCCTCCGCCCTGCAGATCCTTCCGCCCGAACACGCCCCAACTGGGGATGCCGCGCCGGCGAAGCGCCTGGACGCGCGCATAAAGCGGCTTTCCGATCTGGCCGTCATCCACGCATTTCTTGAGCGCCTGCGCCTGTGGCGAGAAGCGAAACTGGAACCCGATGATGAGCTTGCGGCGCGCCTGTTTGGCCGCGTCCACCATGGCCTGCGCCTCGCGCGCATTCATGGCCATCGGCTTCTCGACCATTACGTCCTTGCCGGCTCGAAGCGCCGCGATCACCGGGGCCTTGTGAAGGTAATTCGGCGTGCACACGCTCACAGCATCCAGCGCCTTGAGCTTGAGCATTTCCTTGTAGTCGGCGAACGCATGCGGGACTCCGTGTTTCCCGGCGAAGGTCTCCAGCGCCTTCTTTGAAACGTCCGCGCCCGCGAGAATCTCAACATCCGCCATCTTCTTGAGGAAGGACGCCTGATAATCGGCGATGCCTCCCGTACCGATGAAACCGACCCTGACCTTCTTAGCCATTACCTGAGCCTTCCTCCTGAAAGCTGTTAGAGCCTCTAACAAAATGACCCGTGGCCGCGACGGGGTGTATTTCGCTGCAAGGCCAAGGAGCGTGGGCGACGGCGCATAAGGGGTCCGATGCGCCTAGCCTGCGCGACACAGGCATGCAGCCAAAGACGCCCCGTCCCACCGGGTTGCGCCTCGGGCCGGCCTCTGCGGCGTCAGGGCTCCTCACCGTGCCCTTCCTTGCATCCATCCGGCCGGAGGCGCAACGCGGCTCACGCGGCATTTTGTTAGAGGCTCTTAGGTTTCCTGGACGACAGAGAGCGGCAGCATGTGGAGGCATGCGCACGCTCTTAACGATTGCTGCGTCTCCCGGATCGGCGTCCAAGCGCGCTGTCCACGTCCTGCTGACGCTGCTTCTTCAGCTCCTTCTCCCGCTTGTCGCCGAGCTTCTTGCTTCGGGCAAGGGCAAGCTCAACCTTGACCCAACCCTCCTTGAAGTACACGCTCAAGGGAACCAGGGTGTATCCGCGCTGAGTGCAGCGGGCGATGATCCGGTCCATCTCGCGCCGGTGCAGCAGGAGCCTGCGGTCACGCCTCGGATCAGGCACGTCGATGGTCGCCTGCGCGTAGGGCGGAATGTGCATGGCGACGACGTAGAGCTCCCTGCCCTTGGGGCGCGCGAAGCTCTCATCGATGCTGCACGTGCCCTGTCGCAGGCTCTTGACCTCGGAACCCGTCAGTTCCAGGCCTGCCTCGCACGTGTCCTCGATGGAGTACTTGTGGCGTGCCTTGCGGTTTGTTGCCACTAGCTTTACGTGCTTCTGTTTTGGTGCCATCCGCCTGCACTCGCCGTCGGAAGATACGACCACAAGGGGGCTCTGGCCGGAACAAGCGCCAGAGTCTATGCCAAAACAATTGCCGCATGCAACGGAACCCACGCCTACCCGATCCAGAGCACAACTCTCGCCGCAAGGGCCAGGAGCACAGCGAACAGCAGCCAGTGTTTGGCGCGGAAATCAGAAAAGGCGTCGAACGGGCTGCACACCTTGCCGTAGAGCAGCCACGTAACGCCCGACACGTAAGCTGAAGCACTTATGAACGCCAGCAGAGCGTAAACAGGCAAGATGAATGGAGTCAAGTAAGGGATCATCTGCCAGACGCTGCTGAATATGCCCAACGCAAGCTGGCCGCCGAAGATGCCTGCGCCGCAAGCCAACAGTGAGTACGCGAGAACCTGCGGAACAAAGACTCCCGGCACGAGGTCTACAAGCCAGTTGAAAGCCCTCGATCCGGGCCGCTTCAACTCGGCGACCTCGGCACTCTCCTCACGCTGAACCTCCGGCAGCCTGGCGCCGCAGCGGAGGCAAAGCATGGTTTCAGGCAACCGCCCGCACCCGCACTCCGGGCATACCAACTGCGCCCGCAGCCTCTCCCGACGCTGCAATATCTGCGACTCCCTGGATGCGTCTGGCTCGCTACCGGGCCTCTCCCCTTCCAACCTCCGCCCTCCAGCAAACCCCGTCAGGAAACCAAAGGCTCTTGCCTCGCGAGCGGTCGCGCGAGCTTCGCCCGCGCCAGCGAAGCGACCGTTGTCTATAGGCAGAGCAGCCAGCACAGCTACACCAGAGTGTACTCCAAGGTTATCGCTCCATGCAACGGGGCACCCAGGAATGCCTCCTGCAGGAAGAAAAAAATCGAACACAAGGGCAATGCACATCGGATTGGTTGGGGACGCATTGTGGCAAGACAAGACGCCGACGACGACTTTTCCCCTGGTACGAGCCATGCATTTGTGGTACGATTACATGTGGAACACGGAAAAGAGTCGGAGGAGGGCTCATGAGCAGAATATGTTTGCCCCGGAACGTGCATTTTGTCTACGAGCACGCTCTGGCACAACTGGAACTTCGCGAAGGCTACGGGTTACATCTGGACTGGGATCCACTGGACCCTTGGCAACTGACCGGCGATCTCAATGGGCAACACAAGCTGATTCTGAACCGGGCGGCCTACGTTGGGACCATTGACGGTGAGGAAAGCGTTTATGCCCAACTGATACGGCCAGCCTACAGGGGGGGACAATACAACCGCACCCGCTCGGAGAACCAGTACTTGACACACTGGATATACCCTTACAAAGGCAAGTTCCACCCACAAATGATCCGTGGCATACTGAATGGCATCGGAGCCAGGCCGGGTTGGACGGTTGCTGACGTTTTCAGCGGATCAGGGACCACTCTTCTCGAATGTGAGATCCTGGGCATCCATTCTGTTGGCATTGACGTCTCGCCTCTCTGTGTTCTGCTAGCTAAGGTGAAGACGGAGTCTTGGGGGTTCGCAAAGGAGATCGAGGAAGCTGTCAGTATACTCACCAAGAGAGAAGCTCCTCATCCAGACAACATAAACCCGCGAGACTGGGGAACTGAAGAAGTCGCGCGGTTCATTGAGATTGCCCGGATGGTGACCTACAGCGATTCAAGCCGCCGGAAGCGTGATCCGCGGAAGTACTTCGGCAAGAACCTTGCAAACATGCTCCACTCGGTGAAGGATATGGCGCGAGCCAAGGAGGTTTTCGGCCTTGATTTCGGGGACGTGAGGGTTTCGCAGGGCGATTGCAGGGACTTGCAGGGAGCGGGCCTTGAGCCAAATACAATCGATGCAATTGTGACGTCTCCTCCCTACACAATTGCTCTTGACTACGTGGAGAATGACGAGCATGCCCTGAAGGCAATGGGGTATGAGCCGGACGTTCTGCGAGAGGAATTCATCGGCTTGCGGGGCGGCAGTAGCAGAAAGAGAGTCCAGTTGTACGAGAAAGATATGACAGCAGTTTTCCACCAGATGGGAGGGATTCTGAAACCAGGTGCTCGAGCAGTGATAGTGATCGGAAACGTAACCATGAGCGGAAAGGAAACCGTTACCACAGACAAAATGGTAGGCTGGGCAGAGGCCGCCGGGCTGAGAATCGACCGGCAGATGGACAAGATCGTCTGGGGGCTATACAATATGGTGAAAGACGAGAAGATAATGTTTTTCACAAAGCGATAGGGGAGGCGCATATGATCGTTACACTGAAGGACTACGAGGTCGCTGCAATACGGGGCGCGGACAAGGAAGGTGGGGGATTTCAGGAACTCCTACGTGACATGGATAGCCACCTTTCTGGCAATCAGTTGACCGTGGACGGCCACCTCAGGGAGCGGATATTCAGGTACAGCGAAGAATACGGCGAGGGCGGATGGCAAGAGTTGCTGAGGCCCATAGCTGACAGGATTCGATCGGCGAGATAGGATCCCATCCAGCATCCGACTTCGGCCGCCGCCCCTCTCGCCGTGCCTCATAGCAGGGCTTGTTCTCGCAACGCGGAGAAGCAGCCCTGTAATGCGAGAACTACAGCTTCGGCGGCTCGTAGCCCTCCCTGCCCATCAGCCCGTAGGTGTACTGCTTCCCCAGCTCGACCCCTGGCTGGTCGAAGGGGTTGACACCGTAGAGGTAGCCGCTGTAGGTCACTGCGTACTCGAAGAACATGAACAACTCCCCAAGCGCAGCGGCGTCTACACGGGGCACCCGTATGGTGCAGCTCGGACGATGCTTGTCGCGCAGCGCGGCACGCGTCGCCGCCAGTTCGGCGCCCAACAGCTCCCCGAAACTGTGACGCGCCAGGTACGCCAGTTCAGCTTCCGCCTCGCCGCTGCAGATAGGAAGAGAGTCCCGGCCCGCATCAGCTACCTCCACGAACGTTATCACCTTGTCGAACGGGCCGTCCTGGTAGAGCTGCATAACGGAGTGCTGGTCGGTCACTCCAAGCGAGGCAGCCGGCGTGGGGCCGACGAACACATCCCGTCCGCTCAGATCCTGCCTCTTGCCGAGGCTCTCGGCCCAGAGTTGACAGAACCAGTCGGCCAGTCCCTCCAGCGCGTCGCAGTAGGGCATGAGCACGCTTATAGGCTTCCCTTTCCGGCAAGCCAGGTACTGAACGACCGCGTAGAGGGCTGAGGGGTTGTCACGGAGGGCTGCGCTGCGGCAGCGCCGGTCCATCGCGCCCGCGCCCTCCAGCAAAGCGTCAATGTCAATCCCGCCCACGGCCGCGCTCAGCAGTCCCACCGCGCTCAACACGCTGAACCGCCCGCCGACATTCGGTGGGATCGGCAGGGCGTAGTACCCGTCCGGCAGAGCAATTCGCCGCAGCAGGCTTTTCTCGGGGCGCTGGTCGGTGGTCACGATGATCTGCCTCGCGGGGTCACAGCCGGGGCTGCGGCGCATCAGCTCGCGGAAGAACAGGAACTGACTCATCGGCTCTGCGGTCGAGCCGGACTTGCTGATCACGTTGAACGCGGTGTCCGGAAGCTGGCTGCCGAGCACGTCCACAAGCCCCTGCACGAGTGCCGGATCCACGTTGTCAAGCACGAATATGCGCGGCGCGCCCGCTCTGGCGGGGTGGTCGGCCGGCAACAGGTTATGGTAGGGATGATTGAGCGCGCGATGAACAGTTATGTTGCCCAGCGCCGAGCCCCCGATGCCGAGAACGACGAAGTTCTTGCACCACGCCCGCAGCTCGTCGGCCTTGCGGACGATCTCCTGCGCCGACGCCTTATCGTAGGGGAGCTGCATGAACCCGACGTCTTGCCCCCGCCTTTCGGAGATGATCCGCGTCAACTCTGCCGCCCGATCGGCCAGCCCCTCCACCTCGGCCGCATCAAGCCCGTGCTCCGGGCCGATGGCCTCGCGGAACATATTCCGCACGTCCAGCCCAAGGCTGCTCTGTTGCCCCGCCATGTGTGCTCTCAGGTACCCTGCTCCTCGGCAGGTAGCCGGCTGACCTCAGGCACGGCCTTGCTGATCACCATCCGGTTGACTACCCAGGCCAGGAGGAATGCCACGACCAGCCCGATTATTGCACCCACCATCGCCGCCGTGCCGATGCGTTCGGTCTTCTCAAAGGCCCTCCCGACGGCCAAGCCGCCCATGAATAACGCCACAGGGAAGCCGAAAACGAGTAGCATGCTGAGGTACTCGCTGACCCGGGGGAGCCGCACCCGGACACGATCACCCTCCTGAAGCTCACCGCGCTCCACGTCCACAGTGAACGCCTCACCGCCGAAGGCAGCGCAGGCACAGCAGCCTCGGCAGTCCTCCGCACGCTTGTGGTCCAGCCTTATGGTGGCTTTCTGCGGCCCGACCGTCAGCACGATCCCGGTATCTTCCACGTATCTCAAGGCGCCTTACCTCCTCGAAACCCCGACTCAACCGTTCATTGTAGGCGCTTCAGCTCGCCAGAGCAATGCCCTGCTACCTGTTCCTGCTGGGCCGATAAACCAACAGCCGCAAACAGCCAGTTGCGGAAGGATTCATTCTTGACGGCTTCGACAAACTTGCCCAGTGTGTGTGCCGGGGGCGCCTTGCGGGGAGGTTCCGGGATGCCCACGTGGTAGATCAGGTCCACCATGCCCATAGGAAGCAGAAGGACGAAAACCCCGCTCACAAGCTGCCGCCGCCCCGCTGAACCGGCCGAGACCGGCCCAATGAGCAGGGCTTGTGCAGTAGCGAGCACGGTCGCGACCAGGCCCGCCAGAATGGCAGAAGTTGGCCTCGGCACAGCGTCCCAGTAGATGCTCGCGGGTGCGTTGCCCAATCGCCAAATATGCGTCCTGCGGATATGTGGGCACTTTTTCGCGCTGAAAAGGGCCAAATTGGCCTATTTCAGCAGGCACTGATGGTTCCCGAAGGCCGCATAGATGAGGGCGACGGCGGGCTATACATAGGAAGGGCTGCCCGGAGGCTCCGCATATCATGGCCATCCGGGGGCGGCTGGCGTGGGGCGCGGAGAATTAGGGGAAAATTCGTCTTGACATTTCCATAACGGGCGCTATAATACTCCCAAGTGTTTGATCCAGTTCTCATTTTTTAGGAGGTATGGGTGATGAAGAGGCGGGGTTTTACGCTGATTGAGCTGTTGGTAGTCATAGCGATCATAGCTATTTTGGCAGCAATGTTGATGCCTGGACTGAGCTCGGCACGCGCGGCCGCGAGGAGAAGCTCGTGCATGTCGAATCAGCATAACCTGGGACTGGGCATCGTGATGTACCTGAACGAGCGTGCCGCCTATCCCGGGTCGTCCAAGGCGACCGCAGGGGTGGCAACTAACTCTGGGCAGGCTTTCGGCGCGCTGTATCCGGACTACGTGAAGGGGCTCCCATTGTTCTCTTGCCCGGGAACGTCAACCGCAACTGAAATCGTTGAGATTAACGAGGGCAGCACCAAGGACGGCATGATCCGGAAGGCCGGCTACATCTTTGATTCGGCCATGCTCCCAGGTTCGAGCGCGGACCCAGCTAGGGACAACGGCATACCCAATAGCGCCGATCCTTCGAGGGGCATTATGCTTTGCGCGAGGGAGCTGTATGTTGACACTAACCTCACTCCCCTCGACCCTGCCGACGATCGTGCGAGGCCCAACCCGATCATGCACGGCACGTCGCCGGATGGCGCTGTCGCTCTATTCGTTAGCATGAATGCGGAGTTCTGCCGCGATACTGTGTCGGGGGACGGCTTCGCGGTTGTGCTAAACCCGGTGTATCTCCCCAGCGTTGCTGACAACCTCTACGCCAACGAGCTCACCGGCGCGAATGAGAACAAGGACTGCAGCGCGGTGCCGCCAAGGGACGACATTGGCACTCTTGTTCCTCCGCTGGATCCGACAGAGCCAGGGTACGGTGGTTGACGACGTCGTTCGCTTGGTCTAGGCGGTGAAAACCAGGGCGGTTTCCCATTTGGGTAGCCGCCCTTTTCATGTACCTCGCTTGACCACTCGACCGATGGGACGCGGGGCCGTCGCCTTCCCTTCCGCACTCTCAGGCGTTCTGTTAGAATGCCCGCGGTATGCCTTCTGCCTCTACTGAGGAGTCCACCATGAGCTTCGCGCAGGTGAGCCAGTGGATCGAGCAACAGGAGAAGGAGATGGTGGAGTTGCAGGCCGCGCTGACCGCCGTACCGGCGATCGGGCCCGAGCACGGAGGTCGGGGCGAGTGGGAGAAGTCCAAGCTGCTCGAGGAATACCTGGCTGAGCACGGGTTTCGGCCGGCACAGCACTTTGACGCCCCCGACAGCCGTGTCCCCGAGGGAAGCAGGCCCAACTTCACCGTTGTCCTGCCGGGCAAGGCAGAGCGCCCGCGCATCTGGGTCATGTGCCACACCGACGTGGTCCCCCCGGGGGAGAAACTGAAGGACGGAACGTGGCGGGGCTGGCAATCAGACCCGTTCAAGATGCGGCTCGAAGGGGATCGCATCGTCGGCCGAGGAGTAGAGGACAACCAACAAGCCATGCTCGCCTGCGTCTTCGGCGCACGGGCATTGCTGGAACATGGACTGCAACCCGCCCACACCGTGGCGCTGCTGTTCGTGGCTGAGGAGGAGACCGGGAGCGCCTACGGACTGCGCCACGTACTGCGCGAGCATCCCGATTTGTTCTCCCAGGACGACGTGATCCTGGTTCCCGATGGCGGCAGCGAGGACGGTTCCATGATCGAAATCGCGGAGAAGTCTGTGCTCTGGCTAACCTTCCGGGTCAAGGGCAAACAGGCGCACGGCTCCATGCCACACCGGGGCTGCAACGCGTTCCGTGCCGTCGCACGCCTCATCTGCGCGTTGGACGAGGGGCTGCGGGAGCGATTCGACGCGCCGAACGAACTCTACGATCCTCCTTGCTCGACCTTCGAACCCACTATGCACGAGAAGAACGTGCCCAACATCAACACAGTCCCGGGCGAGGAGGTGTTTGCGTTCGACTGCCGCATTCTCCCACAGTTCGACCTGGACGAGGTGCTCGACTACGTCCGCTCCGAGATGGCCCGCGTAGACGCGCAACTGGGGACGCACTCCGAACTCTCTATCGAAAACCGCCTCGACGCACCCTCGCCCACCCCCGCGGACGCGCCCGCCGTTAAGATGCTCAAGCGCGCCGTGCGCGAGGTTTATGGTGTGGAAGGCCGTCCGATGGGGATAGGGGGAAGCACAGTTGCGGCGTTTTTCCGTAAGGTCGGCTATCCGGCCGTGGTATGGGCAAGATCGGGCGGCACGGCCCACCAGGCCAACGAGTCCTGCTTGATTGCCAGCATGGTCGGCGACGCAAAGGTCTTCGCGCACGTGTTCCTGCAGGAACTTTGAGCAGGCCGGATCAGCCCCAGAAGGCATCGAAAAGACAGCCGGCGGGCCAGACCGGGATATGGATGAACACTCAAGAAAGATTCAAAGCTGTGATGGGGTTCGAGCCGTTTGACCGCCTTCCCATCATTGAGTGGGCCGTCTGGTGGGACAAGACGATCGAGAGATGGCACCATGAGGGCCTGCCCGAAGGCCTTACCGACCGGTATGCGATCTGCGAGCATTTTGGCTTGGATGTATACAAGCAGGATTGGTTTCCCGCCAGCCTGCCCGACTGCCCACAGCCGCAATCCCACGGCGGCGGCATTGTCGCGTCGGAAGCCGACTACGACCGCATCCGGAAGCACCTGTATCCTGCTGAACCGGTTGACGTCGAACGCTGGGCACACTGGGCGGAGGAACAGCAGCGGGGCGACGTCGCGCTGTGGTTCAGCGTGGACGGCTTCTTCTGGTTTCCGAGGCGGCTGCTCGGAATCGAGAGACATCTGTACGCCTTCTACGACCAGCCAAGGCTCATGCATCGCATCAATTCGGATCTGGCCGAATGGATCCTGTTGGCGATTGAGCAGGTTTGTTCAGTCTGCTCTCCTGACTTCATGACGTTTGCCGAGGACATGAGCTACAACCATGGCCCGATGCTTTCTGAGGAGATGTTCGACGAGTTCCTGAAGCCCTACTACCGGGCTGTCGTCCCGAAGCTGAAAGAGCATGGCATCATCGCAATTGTTGATTCGGACGGCGATGTGGCCGCGCCGGCCTTCTGGTTCGAGGAAGCGGGGCTGGATGGCATCCTTCCGCTCGAGCGTCAGGCCGGCGTGGATGTCGCCAGGCTCAGGAAAGACCATCCGCGGATGCGCTTCATCGGCCACTTCGACAAGATGACGATGAACAAGGGGGAGGCGGCGATGCGGGCGGAATGGGAACGGTTGCTGCCAACCGCGGCAAGAGGGGGGTTCCTGGTGGGCTGCGACCACCAGACGCCTCCAGGCGTATCCTACGGGGACTACCGGCTTTATCTGTCCATCTTCGGGGAGTTCGCCAGGGAGGCAGGCCGCCTGTCGCGGAAGGCTAAGAATGCCGATCAATGAGGTCGAGGCGGCGCTGCAGACGGCCCACCCGAGCCGTGGGGTTCGGGTGGGGCCGGAGTATTAACATGGAAGGTGGCATCATACGGGGCCACCACGTCCAGGCAAGGAGACTCCTCAGGTTGAATATGGGCCCCCGTTGCACTATAGTAAAGGCTCTGCGCAGAGGGTGTAGCTCAGCCAGGTAGAGCAACGGACTTTTAATCCGTAGGCCGTGGGTTCGATTCCCACCGCCCTCACCATCTCAAATGTTTTCGATACAATGACTTCGGTTCCTATCCCGCCATACCACCAACGCGACAGGACACCCTGCACGGATGCGCTGGTAGCTGATCAAGCTTGACTTGCCTTGACGAAGGTTGCGGGCGCTTTCTCCACAAAGTCTCATGCGTTTCTGATCGTGTCCTGTTGCGCTTCGCTTCCAGTGCTGCTGCAGTTGAGCAACGGAGAAACGGTCCGCATACCGACGTTTGGGCCGACACAGAGGCGGCGTCCGGCGGTACTACTGCTGCCGTCCGGGGGCGTACGGGCCCGCCCGGCCGCCGGTGTTATGGTGGCAGGCGCCGGATGGCTAGCGCGTGCTCGTAAACCGCGAGATCCGCTGGTACAACGGAGAGATCGGGCCGGACGCCGGCTAGTCGCTGCTGGACTTCGCCAGGCAGACCGGCCTGCATGCTTGGATGCTCGTCTATGGTGTGGGCGACCACGGCGGTGGCCCGCCCGTAAGCCTGAGCCGCCGCGGCAGGGTCCCTCAGCTCGCCACTGCGTGCGAGCGAGGCATACCCACATACAGACACTATGCCCGCCGCCAACCACCTGCACACTGACAGCAATTTCACCCCCCGCTCCTCTCACTTCTGATAGACGTTGCGACAAGCACGAAGGGCTGCCTCAGGATCAAAGCATACGCCACGTCGAGGTCGAGCCTGAGGACGCACTTGCCGTCCCCAGCTCCAAGGCAGACGGGGCTGCCGCTGTTGATCGAGCCCGGCGGCCCGTGGGAGAACGGATATTGCGAGTCGTGTATCGGGAGACTGAGGGACGGGCTGCCGAACAGGAAGATCCTTGATACGCTACTGGAGGCAAAGGTGCTTGTGGAGAGATGCCGACGGCATTACAATCGGCTTAAACCGCACAGCGCGCTGGGGTATCGGGCCCCGGCGTCGGAGGCGATGGAGCCAACAGCGCCTCACCTCCGGTCCCCTCCGCCAGCCGCTGCTGGCTGGGACCGGATTTCTAACACGGAAGGTGGCACCATCGAAGGGGGCGGGTCACGGGCTGGTGAAGTCGCTCCGTCGGTGAGGCAACCTCGCTTGCGGGCCGCCCGCTCCAGACAGCGAGGGGCGCCGGCCTGCGCGCTGCGCCCGACGGATCCGCGTGTCGAAGAGCCATGAGAGAACCCGGCATGCCAGCCGCCAGCAAGCATTCCCTCCGCGCCGCCATTGTGGTCACGGGCCTGTGCGGCATCACGGCCCAGATCCTGCTGGTGCGGGAGTTCCTGGTCACCTTCGACGGCAACGAGCTGACCATCGGGGTGATCCTGGCCAACTGGCTTCTGGGTGAAGCCATCGGGGCCGTCCTGGCGGGGAGGCTGGGGCGCCGCACGGGCCGGTCGCTCTGGCCCTACGTGGCCGTGCAGCTCGTGTTCGCCCTGAGCCTGCCGGCGGCGCTGTTCGCCGTGCGTGTCCTGCGCTCGGCACTGGGGTTGACCGGGGAGAGCGTGGGCCTGGCGCCCGTGTTCTGGAGTTCGATCGTCCTGCTCCTGCCGGTCAGTATGAGCCATGGCGCGCTGTTCTCGCTCGGGGTGAGGATGTATTCGCTTCTGCCCGGCGACGGGAAGGGCTGGGCTCCGATCGGTCGGGCGCTGCCGCCGTCGGGGACGTCTACCTGCTCGAGACGGCCGGCACCGTTGCGGGCGGCGCCTTGCTGAGTTTCCTCGTGCTGGCGCTTCTGGACGCCCTGACGAGCGTGATCATTGCCTCGCTCGCCGCCTTGGTGGTGTGCATAGTGCTGTGCTGGTCGTCTCGCGCGAGGGCCCTCGGGGCGGCGCTCGGATGCGTGCTTGTCCTCGGGCTTGCAGCGGCCTTGTGCGGAGGCGGCGGGTGGCTCTACCAGGCCTCGGTTCGCGGCCAGTGGCCCCACCTGGATGTCGTCAGCTATTCGAACTCCGTCTATGGCAACATCACGGTCACCCGGAGCGGCGAGCAGTACAGTTTCTTCGAGAACGGCGCGCCCGTCATCACCACCCCGAACCCCGACATCGGGTTCGTCGAGGAGTTCGTCCACTACCCAATGCTCTTCCATCCTGCTCCGCGCCGGGTCTCGTCATCAGCGGAGGAGCGGGTGGAGTGCTGAGCGAGGTCCAGAAGTATCCGGTGCGCACCCTCGACTACTGCGAGCTTGACCCCGCGCTCATCGAAGCCGTCCGCCGGTTCCCCACCCCGCTCACGGAGCGAGAGTTTTCCGACCCGCGCACGAGGATCAGCAATGTGGACGGCAGGCTTTTCCTCTCGCGGGCCGCTGGGCCCTACGACGTCATCCTGCTGGGCCTGCCGCTCCCCACGGACCTGCAGACGGGCAGGTTCTTCACAACAGACTTCTTCGAGATCGCCAAGAACAAACTTGCGGACGGCGGCATCCTGGCACTGAGCGTCCCCGGCTCGATCACCTACCTCGACGAGAGCCTCGCCGCGGTGAACCTCTCCATCCTGCGCGGGCTGCGACAGACGTTCCCCGCCGTGCGCGTCATAGCCAACTACACCAACTTCTACCTTGCCTCCAAGGACAGGCGCATCCTGGAGCTGGGCTCGGAGGACCTCATAAAACGTATGAAAGAGCAAGGACATCCGCGTCGAGGTCTCCGTGTTCCTTTCGCCAATGATCCCCATCGAAAGCCCGGACCGGTACGAGCCCGGGAAACAGGGCATTATGATCGTGAAGGGGCAGCGGACGGCCACGTTCCTGCCCCAGGTGGCGACCGAGCAGGGATGGAACAGGGAGCAGACGCTCAGGGCGCTGTGCCAGAAGGCGGGCCTCCTGCCCGACGCCTGGAAGGAGGACGACGCCCTGCTGTTCGTGTACTACACCCAGGTTTTCGAGGAAGAGGCGGCCCATGAGTAGAAGGCGAGTTACGGTCTTGCTGGCGGCGGCGACGATGGCGATTGCTGCGGGCCTGTTCGTTGCACTCCCTGCCCAGAAGCCCGACACCGTCAGCCAGCCTACTCCCGCCGAGCCCACGCAGGCGCCGGCGGGCGAGCGCGAGGCCATGTTCTACGAGAAGTTCCCCGACGGCCGCGTGCAGTGCCACATATGTCCGCGCACCTGCGTCATCATGCCCGGCCAGCGCGGCTTCTGCCGCAACCGCGAGAATCGCGACGGCACGCTCTACTCCGTCGTCTACGGCAAACCCTGCACCCTCTCCGCCGAGCCGATCGAGAAGGCCCCGTTCAATCATTTCCTGCCGGGGCAGATGCGCTTGTGCGTGGCCACAGTCGGCTGCAACCTCACCTGCAAGTACTGCCAGAACTGGCAGATATCGCAGAAGCCGCTGGAAGAGGTCCGTTACCAGGAGATCGCGCCCGCCGACCTGGTGGCCCAGGCCAAGAAGTCCGGCATCCCCATCATATGCTTCACCTTCTCCGAGCCGATCACCTTCTACGAGTACATGTACGACACCGCCAAGCTGGCCCACGAGGCTGGCATCAAGACGGCGATGGTCTCCAACGGCTACATCAATCCCGAACCGCTTAAGAAGCTCCTCACCGTGATGGACGCGGTGAAGATAGACCTGAAGGGCTTTACACCCGAGTTCTACAGGGACGTCACCGGCGGGACGCTGGACCCTGTCCTGGAGACGCTGAAGGTGGTCCACCAGTCCGGGCGACACCTGGAGATCGTGAACCTGGTGGTGCCGACGCAGAACGACGACCCGGCGACCATCCGCAAGATGTGCCAGTGGATCAAGGACAACATCGGCGTCGAACACGCCATCCACTTCACCCGGTTCTTCCCGATGTACCGCATGACGCGCCTGCCGGCAACGCCTGTGTCAACCCTCGAGGGGGCGGCGAAGATCGCCCGGGAGGTCGGCCTCCAATACGTCTACATCGGGAATGTTCCGGGCCACGAATATGAGTCCACGTTTTGTCCCGAGTGCGGCAAGCGGCTGATCTACAGGGTGGGGCTTAACGTCCTTGAGAACAAGCTGCAGGACGGCAAGTGCCCGTACTGCGGGCACAAGATCCCTGGGGTCTGGTCGCTGGACGAAGCGGCGGCGGACAAGGTCTCTCAAGGCTCAGAGGGCAGCGGCAGCGGCGCTGGAGTGCCCCCACGCGTTCGAGCATCCACGTGCCGTCCGTGGTCATAGCTTGACTTGACGGGGGCTCACGTACGGTAGCACCGCCTGACGATGGCTGACCTACCATGTTTCTGGCAGGTGTCCTGCTTGGGAGATCCGGTAGAGGAGCACATTTCCGCGCCCCGGAAAGATGTTCCCCCGTCAACAGCTGTGATGGCCTGGCTCCAACATTGAACTGACGGCCCGCTTGGCTTCCTCGCGGCCCTGCAGGGCTTCGTACTCCGAATACCAGGGTCCCACTAGATAGTTTGTGGTGCGGCATTCCGTTTGCGTCCGATACGCTCGCATGCGGTTCCTTCGGGCATGTGGGATGGAAACGCATCTCTGAGTCCAGATTGGCGAGACGGCACACGAGGAGCCGATCTGGCTGCAGCCTGCGGCCAGAGCCTGAACGCACAGCGCCGACTGTGATAACCCAAGGAAGCTAACACGCAGCATGCGGCCTCCTAATGCATAGCTCAGTTCTTCCGATAATGTAGGTAAGGGATGACACACGAACTGCCTATCCCGTAGGCACGCAGGAGGGTAGAGATGAATCTCAGTCCGGTCGGCCATCCGATCTGGCCTCCCGCGGGCCTGGGGAGAGCTGCACCCGATCACTTTCCCAACGGCGTCGGCAGCGCAGAGCCACAACCGGATTCCTCTGTTCCCACACTACCCCCTGACCTCGAAGGAGACCCGCAGGCACTCCAGACAACAGCTGCGGGCAGGGTCGAGAATGACGGCGATTCCGTGAGGGGGGTCATACGACTCTTGCAGGAGGGACACTTCAAGGGGGTAGCCGATGTCCGCCTGCGGATCAATTTCTACGATGAGCTTGTCGCCGCCGGACTCCAGGAGGCAGGGCCGGCCATGACTGATAAGGTAATGGCCCTTTTGCAAACCGTCAATGGGCAGATTGAAGAGCTGACCTCGTCAGGAATCCTCACTGAAGAGCAACTGGCTGAGGTCGCAGAACTCCAGAGCGCCTTCAATGGGTCAGTCAACGCTGCTGTGGATGACTTGCTGAACTCCGACGACGGCAGCGCCGAGACATTGGAGGCAGCACTCCAGGCCGCATTTGACCTGCTGCTGGCGTCGTTGAGCTCACTTTTGGGGACACGTTCCGAGACACACGCCGAGGGATTACGCCAGGTCATTGAGCCGATGGCGGTCGACCCCAACGGCGAGACCGTTGACCCCTCGAGCGAGCAACCGGAAGGGACTGCAGCGGCCGATCCTCCGGAGGACGGCGGGGAGACAACCGATGCCCAACAGTTCATCGATCAGCTTGTTGACGCGTTTGCGGCTGCCTTCAACGATATTGCGAGTGTGTCCGCCACGACAACACTTTTGCCGGAGCTATCGGGACCAACCGGCAACGGGGTGGCCTATTGGAGGTTCCTTGCTATCTACAACGAACTTCGCGGGTTGGGCGAGCGCGTCAACGCTGCCCCAGAGGGCACGTTGATATCCGTCGCCTAGTTGGTTCAGGCACCCTCAATCACGCCACGGCGCCAAACAGTGTGTGCCCGTGCTCCGGGTCGCCGTGGAGCCGTCAGAGTGTTCCAGACACACGACCCGCAGTCCCCCCCCTACCCAGGCCATGACGCTCGAAGTGCGCGTTTTCCCTCCGCCGATGCCGCAGCGAAACGCTACGAGCAGAAGGGCGCGAAGGCAGGCGCCGAATGGCCGACCACACAGTGCGCTCTCCGATCCTTTCAGCCAACGTCGAGCAAATGGCGGCTGGAACCCACTCCACATCGTGGACAGCGCCTACACAGTCCGCTACGACCTCCGGAGGGTGCAGGGGAGCACCGCACGGGGCACATGGTTTCGGGCGATGCTGCCACGGGGGCACCTTATGGGGGCACACGCCGCTGTCGAATGGCTGGCCAGCTCCCACAGCAAGATGGGCTTGTGGAATTGGCATGAACTCTGTATAATGCGCCCCGAGGTTCGGGATAGCGCTCGAATGTCAGAATAGGCTGTCCTGGAGGTAGGTCGCTGGTTTCGACGGCAAAAAGAGCTTGTGGAACCCGTTTGGACACTGTATAATCTTGCCGATATCCGGCATTCGCCCTGGTAGCTGGAGCCGACCGAGAAACTGACAGCTCCGGCAGCAGAATGCGTTTGAGGGTGCGGTGTTGCCACGGTACAATGTTGCCCAACGTCTGGCAGGTGTCGACGTAGCGTGCCAATGACAAATCTCCGGGAACAAGACCCTTGTTCTGGGTGGCCGGAACGCTCAAGGAAGGAGGTGATGGAAACCGGCCCAGGAGAGTTGGAATAGGGTAGGTGCCAAGTTCTGATCTTGTTAGAATACTTCATAGGGTAGGAGGACATTTCAATGAGTGGAGGGGCGACGGAGATTGAGAGCAACGTGCAGGAGGCGAGAAACCAGCTTCTCGGCCTGCAGGCTGCGTTGCGCAAGACAAAGGCGGTCCGATGGATAGGAACGCTGGCGGCATTGGCCATCGCCGTAATCTATGCCATCCTGTTCGTAACGATGATACGACAGGGCTTTGACATCGACAAACTCGCCAGTGTAGCACAGAGAGAGCTTAACGACCCAGCGCTCCAGGACCAGTTGAAGACCTCTCTGATAGAGGTGGCCAAAGAGGTCGGCCCGGTGTACTGGGAAGCACTGAAAGAGAAGGCTTTGGAGAAAAAGGACGTCTTGGTGCCCCTCGTGGGTAACGAGACCCTCGAGCTTGCCAAAGAAGTGTGGCCCGTATACCTGAAAGAGTTCGAGACACGGATCGAGAACCTCGAGTTGGGCCCCATGCTGCGGGAGCAGTTGGGGCAACTTTTGGTGGACGTGGCCCCGGAGTATCTTAGGGCCTTCCGGGACATGGCGACGGATCTGCAGCTGATGGAGGCTTTCTCAAAGGCGATGACCGACGTGGCCGCCGAAGTCGGCCCTGAATATCGCGCACAGTTCGAGCGGGTTGCTCCTGAGATCCTGGACGCCGCCACGAAGATGCGTGATGATCTGCTGGCGCATCTGGCGGATACGACGGAGACCTGGCTGACCGAAGTACTGAGCGAAAGCCTCAAGGGCAACCAGGAATACCTGGAACAGCAGACTAAGTTAACACCAGAAGTAGTGAAGCAGAAGCTTGCTGACATCGTTGTGGCCGGCCAAACGGCCCTTACCACCCTGGTGACGAACAGGACGAACAAGTACCAGGCGGACCTCGAGACAATCCAGGCCTTGCTCGATCAGATCCCAGAGGCCACAAACAGGGACCCAGACTATCTCGTGGATGAGCTGGCCAAGGTCAGCATTCATTTGCTCAAAGCCAAGCTTCCCGAGTACGAAGGCACGCTCGAATAGGGCGAGGAGAGAGAGCCGATGAGTGAAGAACGCAAGAAAGAAGAAACGTTGAGAGGCCTTCAGGACCAGGTCCGTGAGCTTAACACAGAACTCTCGGCAGCTGCCGCGGCAGCCAACAGGAGCTGGAAGGTCACAGCCTGGATCTTGGCCATTGTCTGCGCCGTGATCGTCATTTATCTCGGGGTCATCTACGGGAAACTCAAGGGCTACATCACACCAGAAGGACTGGTTGAGATGGCAATGGCCCCCGCCCGGGAGAAACTGCCCGATATTCAGAAAGCCTTGACCCAGAGGCTGAAGGACATGGCTCCTCAGGTCATGCAAGCCCTCGATGAGCAAATCGGGGATCCGAACGTGAGGATTCCCGAACTCAGGAAGACGCTTGCCGAGCAATTGACGGCTATGGCTCCGCAACTGGCAGATAGTTTGGAGCCGCAGCTTGTCCTGCTCAAAGAGGAGATGACCGCGCGCAGAGAAGAGCTCGCCGAGACATTGAAGGGTGAGGCCGATAACATAGCCGAGCAGATCAGGCCACAGCTTGAGGATCTCAAGAATAGAATTCCTGAGCTCACCCAGCAGTACAGCAAGACACTGACGGACATGGCGCCTGCGATGGCCGACAAGTTCCGCGACAGTGCGATCAGCTACCTGCCCCGGCTACAGGACAAGCTGCTGAAGATGACCGAGGAGGAATTGGCGGCGAAGAAACCCGAGCTGACCCGGATGGTTGACGACGCCGTCCAGACGCTCATCGACCAGCATGCACAGGATATAGCTACGCTCGACAGTGAGCAGTTGGCCGCTACTCTCGTGCCGGCTCTCGAGGAAGCTGCTGGTCCAGTGCTCGACGAGTTTTGCGCGGGCATTGACCTGGCAATCGTTAGCGTCAGGGACAGTCTTTCCGACCTGGTGCAGAAGTATAAGGCGGGTACCCTCACACGAGAGGAAGAGATCGAGCTGCGATACATTCAGCTCTGGAAGACCTACTGGAACGTGAGGATGGAGGAGAAGATAGAGTCGGTGCCTCCCCTCACGCTCTGATGGCTCGGTAGTTGGCCGCAAGGCATTCCTGTTGCTGGATGTTACCGGGCTTGCCCCGGTCTTGCTCCGGGCATCAAGGTGGGCAAGACCGGTGCGGCCAGGCGTGTATGTTGCTTATTTGAGGCCCCGTCGGTGAGTTTCCAACGCCGCGGGTCGGGACTTGGCGTTCCAGTCGCCGAACGGAGATCGCAGCTCCCAGCCTCCAGTAGAGGGGCGATGTGTCAGGGCATGCACCTGAACAGTTGGCGTGCCATCTCGTGACCAGACGATCCCAAGACGGGCATCTCAGCTTCCCGAGGCCAACGCGCGGAGAAGATGCCATCTATGTCTCGCCGCCTGAGGGGCAGACATAGCCAAGCCATCCTGACCGCAGCAACTGCGTCCCACTTCAGCCCTGGCAGCGTCAAAGAGGCACCCGCGAATCCCGGTGTCGGGCTTTATGCACTTGCAGGCGTCCCACTCTCTTAGGGCTTCGCGATGGGCAGGCAGACGCGGACGGTGGTGCCGCGGCCAGGCGTGCTTTCAACCGCAATCGTACCCCCCTGATCCTCAATGACCCGCTTTGCTATGGCAAGGCCGAGGCCGACGCCCACTGTGCCTTTGGTGCTGAAAAAGGGATCGAACATCTTCTCTTGAATATCCGGCTCAATGCCGACCCCCGTGTCAGTGATCACGCTCACCGCGAACCCTGCTTCGCCGTCCGCGTCCCCTGGGTTTGCGGACGCCGTTTCCGCCGTGATTGTCAGGGTTCCTCCAAGGGGCATCGCTTCGTGAGCGTTGGCGCAGATGTGCAGCAGCGATGCCTCGAGGCTCTTGCGAGGACCCTCGATCGGCACATCCCGAGCAGCGACATTCATGACGAGCTTTAGATTGTCGGGGAGGAACTCTTCACACGCCGCCGCAACACTCTGCGCCAATGAGTTCAGGGTGAACCTTTGGGGGGGTTCGTCGCAGGGAGTAGCATACGACAAGAGCTTTCTTGTTAGGCTTGCGCCTCGCTTGGCAGCCCAGATGACCGCCTCGATCTCAGCAAGGGGGGCGCCCTTGTCTTGAAGCGATCTTTTCGCCAGTTCAGAGAAACCCAAGACCCCCGTCAAGATGTTGTTGAAGTTGTGCGCAACCTCCGCCGCCATGCTGTTGATGGCGCGAAGCTTTCCCGCAGCGTGTTCTCGTTCAGCACTGAGTTCCTGCTCAGCCGCCTGTTGCATCAGCAGGGCTTGTTCCTTTCTGTACCTGGAAACGCGGTAAGCCCAGTGGAAGCTGTACAGTGTCACGACCAGTGACCAGAGGAGAGTGGCCGGAAAGAAGAACGGCAGCAATCCTGCAACGATAGGTGGGCGGGCGAAATAGACCAGCATGTGAAGAGCTATGGCGGCCTCCAGAGCAACGGACTCGCAGAAGATCCTCCTGAAGGCAGACTCCGTCTTCTTGAGTTGCTCTTCATCTTGGGCGACCAACTTCCGCCACAGTGGTCCCATCGGGTTTCTCCCTATCTGCGGCGCTGGCGACACAGTGTGATCAGAGAGCGAGCCACTTGCATGTACGCGGGGGGGCAGTCCACACCACTTCACAATACTGCGTGGCTTTTCACTTGCCGTTGAGATCGGCAGGGCGTCACCTCAGGTCTCCTCCTCGCCCCCAAGCCTGTTGATATCCGCCGCCCGTCGGAAGGGAAGCCTGTGGATCAAGTACGATACAGAGACATCCTTCGGCAGGGTCTCGTCCACTCTATGCATGAGCCCGATGAACAACAGTCCTGTGCAGTTATCGGAAAGAGTAGCGTTGATCCTGTGACGTATGTATTCGTCCCGTCGAGCCAGCAATTCCTTCCCCTTGGTCTTGTATGCCTCAAGGGCCGCCTGCCGTTTCTCTCCTTCTGGCGCAGTAAGCACACCCCGCACGAGTTCGTGCTCCTCGAGGAGGACTTCCGGTGCCTCCGTCCCGACGAGGGTAGCCCCCTCACTAACGAGCCACAACAGTAACGCGTGATTCTGGCTGCCCTGACGCGCCAGGTCAGTCACTATCTCCGACTCCTTGCCGCAAACTGGAAGTCCGTCCTGATAGAGATAGGTACGGGCATACTCCAGATGGAGGCCAGCGATGCGCTCTCGCAGACCCTCCCAAAAGCCGCCGATGACCGCATTGTGGTCCTCCCACTCCTGCTCTCCATACCTTCGAAGGAACTCCGCCTTCGCGGCTGGCAACAGCGAACCCATGTCGGCCGCCGTGTGAACGATCGGTATGTAGATCAGTTTCCTCATTGCTCCCCGCCGAGCGCGATCTCCTGCCTCAGGCTGAGGCTGTCGGTAATGACCTCCTCGAGAAAAGAGATGTCAAACGGTTTGGTCACGTAATCGTAAGCCCCGAGGCGCATCGCCTCGCGGGCCGTATTCACAGCCCCATAGCCGGTCAGCACGATCACCACCAACGCCGCATCCGCCTGCAACAGACGCTCCAGGGCTTCCAGGCCACTCAACCCAGGCATCATCAGGTCAAGCAGAACAACATCAACCTTTTGGCTGGAGACGGTGGCCACAGCCTGCTGTCCGTCGGAGACAGTCAGGACGCGGCGCCCTTCCGCGCGTAGTGCAGTCTCCAGGAAGGTGCGTACGGAGGGGTCGTCGTCCGCGGCGAGAATGGTCGTCTCTTGAAGCACAGGACATTCGGTAACCATCTGCCTCCTCCATCGTGTATTGTTGTTTCTTTCGGATTGCGGCCGTCTTGTGATAGTCCTGCTCTCGATAGTCGCCTCAGCCGGAGGAACGCCGCACCCTGGCGGCATGGCTCTCACGGTGGCATCTTTTCGTAGCCTCCCGCTCAAGCGGAAGCATCGATCACTTCCCCCTGCCGAGTGCGCACATGGCTGCGCGCTTCCTCCAGTTGCTCGACCACTTCAAAAACGTCCCTCTCTTTGGCCGCCCAGCGCGCAGTCATGGCATCGGCAATCCTGCGCAGGTGCGCCACAGTTGCTTTGTCGCCTTTACTCAGCAACCACCTCAGGGCAGCTCTCAGCTCGTGCTCCTCGATCTCATAATCCCTGAGGAGGTCAATCACCTGTCGCTCGCGGCTTCTTTCGCGCGTGAGGATGTCTTCCTGGGTCTTGCCCAGGTTGGCGACGTCGCACGCCCCCTCCTGAGCAACGATCTCACGAAGTCTCGCGATCATCTCCTGCTCTTCGGCACAGAAAGCCTGGAGGTGTCTCAAAACTTGTTGTTCGCGTCCGGCATGCGCAGCGACGACATCACCGATGATCTCGTCAAAATCGCTGCCGGGGCGGTCCTGTCCCTTGGCCATGTCGTCCCGCACAATGGGTAACACCTTCTCCACATCCCGCTGGTAAGATCGGACCAGGTCGTACGCGCGCCCCATCATGCTGGAGATCGCACTCACGCGCATTTCGTAGGCGTCAATGATGCCCGCGGCAGCGCGCTGGAGGTCTTCACGCGCGTTCGGAAGGCCATCTACCGCCACCCCTGAAATCATTCTTCCCCCTTCAACACGGATGGTCTGGCACGTCCGCATCGTAACGGCAGAGTTCAAGTATCTCGCCGTGAGACTCTGCGGGTGGTCCCCCCATTTGCTGCCCCTGTCGTTCCAGACGCCCCTGCCGGGTGTTACCCGTTTCGATGTGCCATTAGCCGTACGACGGCCAAGCACCGGCCGCTCGTGCGGCCAGACCATCATTTTCAGGGCAATGGCAGTGGAAGATCGCCCTTAGCGCTTCAGCGCGGCCTTTCTCAATCAAACAGGCAAAGCCGGCCATCGCTCCCATGCAGCCTTCGGCCCGTTCAGGCCTGCCAACCGACACGCTCACAGTGACTTGGACGCCGCACTCCTCTCGGGTGCGGACTCGGTCAGCCTTTTGGCGCAACGTGTCACGCGACCCTTCTTCCGGAGGGGGACACGGCGCCGCAGTCTGCTCGTGGACTATAGCCACCAGGCCTCTCTCCGCGAGCCTGGACACTGCAGCGCCGGTCATGCCGGCAGTCTTGAAGTGCGCCGGTTCACCTGTTGCCACAGAGTATATGTATGGGGCGAGACAATCCGACTCAGACGCCCCGCTAGACTCCAATGAAGACGATGACTGGCATGTTCCGTCTCCTTCCCGTGTCACTGAATGCTGCTGGCCGAGCAATGACAGAAACGCATCGATCTCCCCGTGGTCCGTTCGAACGCCGGTGGCCGACAGCACCGCACGTAGATTGCCAGGTGTGATCGGCTTACCTGCCGACTTCAGCATTAGTGCCGCATAGATCAGGCTCATCTCGTCTGTTCTCGTCTGCCCGCTTCATCGCTTGCAGCCCGTCGGCAGCTTCACCATCGCTTCGTCCTTACCAACTTCGTTGCCTGCGACACGGCCCTCTTGCCACGTGAGATCCGGATGGCTATTCACCCTCGCTCAACCTTTTGCTCTTGCACGACGGTAGACTTCCACCCAACTCCTTACACGGCTGCTGCCTGACATGGTTGGGCTTGGCGCACGGAGGCGCCGAAGGAGAGGAATCGCCGCACAGAGCTTGCTCTCCCTTCGGGGTAACTGTGAATAGACCGGAGTCTTTGAGGTCCAGATAATCCTTGCTTGCCAGGGCCAAACACACCAGTCCCGCGTGACCCGGCTCTATCCCCAGTCTGCGACTGATGGCTCGGCATGACGCTTGCCCCCCAAGGCTTTGCACAGTCTGAAGCGTCTCTCTGGCCGTCCCACTCACACCCATAGCCTGTGCCTCCTCTTGTCCATTAAGCTCTGTCAATACCTCGCCGTCGCGTGCTGCTTGCAGTTGGGCGGCTCGGCTCTCTGTCGGGCCGGCAGTCTCCAGACTGCCTTTCCCCCCTCCGCTCCGAGCCGCTTCCTACCCCGGAGGAATTCGGTGGCACTGATCTCACCGTTCTCCAGTTTCCTCCAGAGCTCAGCGCGCTTCCTGACGGGGCGCTGGTTCTGCCCTGCTGCGGCCTCTTGGTAACCTTCGGCTGTCCCGCGTTCCATTGGCGGCGCACCCACCACTCGCAAGCTCTCCAACCAAGCTGGTGGGCTTGCCGGACGCATTTCGCGTGGGCGGCTCGACCGCAAAGGTGTTCCAAGGAATTCGTCTGACCAGTCGGCAGCGCTCACGCGGGAACACCGTGCCAACGCAAGCGACCTCCTGGAGCGTACCTGCGATACCGGCCTGAGATCGACCGAACCGGCGGTGAATTGACAGGCTTCAGGCAAGTACCGGCGCTGGAAGGCCGGTGACAAACCAGTTACTGCTGGCGCAGGCGTATCGGTGCCTGCACGTTCCTTCCTCGTCGGGGCAAAGCTGTCTGTCGCAACCGTATGGAAATCTTCGCGTGTGCTCACGGCAGGTCTCCCGCTTCTGCTCAGCTCTTCTGTTCCTCGATTCCAGGCATTCCCGCGATCCATAACAGGGTTCCGATTCCGGGCGCGGGGGCGCCCCGAAAAAGGCGCCCACCACGCCCAGCCCCCTGGAAGGCAATCAGGCGGCAAGATACACCGCGCCCTCCTTCTCAATCGTATTGTCTGCAATCGTTTTCCAGGCAGCGTGGATAAGACTGCCCGACCTTTCCGGTCCCGATTCCTCTGGCAGCGCCGTCACCTCGATTCCCTTTTGCCCGTCTGCGTGCGCTGCAAGCTGCGTGCCAGCATGGGGACGACGCATCCGCCCTTGTTATAAGACCTCGCCGGCCAACAACATGGACTCGGGGGCAAAGGCGGGGCCACGACGCGAGGACAGCCAGAGGGGAAAAAAGGCGATGGAAAGGCTTCCATATGGTATGGAAGGAACGCCATAGGTGGAAGGCGCGTGCGCTGCCCCGTTCCCCGGGAACCTATTGATGGACAACACGAGAGCGAGACCCCGTACCCTACAACCGAAACGCCCCTCTACAGCTCAATGCCGTATTGCTTGACCTTCGTATGAAGGGTCTTGTAGTCGACCTGCAGCACACGCGCAGCCTTTGCCTTGTTGCCGTGAGTCTCCCTGAGCACTTTTGTGATGACTTCCTGTTCGACTTGCCTGACGGTGCGCCGCACAATCTCCTTCAAAGGAACACCTGAGTCCAATTCCTTGTCGGGCTCATGCTGCTTGGCGCTGGTTCTTCCAGGCGCATCCAGAATGCCCAAGTGACTCGGCGTGATGTAACTGTCAGCCATAAGCACGGCCTGCCGGATAGCGTTGCGCAACTCCCTGATGTTCCCCGGCCACGCACAGGAAAGGAGAACTTCCAAGGCGGCATCCGAAAACCCCCTAACATCCTTCTCGAGCTCGCTATTGGTCAAGTTTAGGAACCGCTTGGCCAGGAAGATGATGTCTTCCCGACGCTGCCGCAAGGGGGGCACGATTATGCTGAACTCATTCAACCGGTAGTAGAGATCCCGCCGAAAACGCTTTGCCTGCACCACGGAAGCAAGATCCTGATTGGTGGCCGCAAGGATGCGGATGTCCACCGCCACCGGCTTCTTTCCCCCGATGCGCCAGACCTTCCTCTCCTGCAGGGCTCGCAATAACTTAGGTTGTACATTGGGCGGCAGATTCGAGATTTCGTCAAGGAACAACGTGCCCCCGGAGGCAATCTCAAACTTGCCGTGCTGGACTCGATCCGCCCCCGTGAATGACCCTTTCTCATGTCCGAACAGAGCGCTCTCGATCAGCGTTGGCGGGATTGAGCCGCAGTCCACGGGCACAAACGGGCCATTGGCTCGGCGGCTCAGACCATGGATGGCCCTGGCTACCATTTCTTTCCCAGAACCAGTCTCGCCTTGGATAAGCACCGTGAAGTCGGTAGGAGCCACCAGCTCCATCTTGGCGACCACTTTCCCCACCAAGTCGCCCGAGCCCATGGCTTCTTCAAGAGAGAATCCGCTGCCCACGGAGGGATGAAGAAGGAAGTCGTCGAGATCGATGCGGCGCCTCTTCAAAGCCGAACGAATGGTGAGAACCAGTTCGGCGTTCTCAAAAGGCTTGGCGAAATAGCCATACGCCCCGTTCCTCATAGCCTCTTGCTCAAAGCCCGGTCCCCCGAAGGCTGTTATCAAGATAACCGGCATGCTCGCATCAAGTCTCCTGGCCTCTTTCAGCACCTCCATGCCGTTCTTGCCTGGCAACCTGACGTCGAGGATCACCGCGTCCACTAATTCCCTCCGCATGATCTCGAGCGCATCTTTGCCGTCCCCCGCCTCGAGCGGCTCAAACCCTTCCTGCCTCAGGAGGTGGGAAACCATGCGGCGGACGTCTTCCTCATCATCCGTGATCAATACGCGGGAACGACTCAAGCCACCCTTGTTCACTGGTGTCCCCTCCTTGTTTCTTCCCGAACGTAGGACACGCCTATCCCAGCGCTCCCCGCACTCAAATCTCCTCCCCCTGCGTCCGGCGTGTCACAACGTCATTGCACCTGAACCGCCGAACCTACCCCAACCCGACCGTGCAACATCCATCGTCGCCCACTCGGGAATCCGTAGGGATACACAAAGAACGGCCGTTTGTCAAGCGGTTTCTGATTGCTCTCGATTTCCCTGGAATCAACCGGGACTCCGGCAAAACTCGCCATTGCCATGCAAGACGGCCCAAACACCCTGAGAACACCAAATCCAACAGAGGCGACTCTTTCACAAGCTACTGATTTCATGGAACATCTCTTGGCTTGCATTTGGGTGAAGGCGCTGTTCTCAGGGGCGCCGGAACCGCGCCTGATGGCTCAGGCAGAAGCTGCGGCTGGCTGGATTCCGCCCTGCTGGCCAACAATGCGGTGGCCGTTGCGATGCTTCTTGTCTTTTTGCTGCTGCTTCTCTGCGAAGTAGTCTCGGCGGGGAGGAACCCCGTCGACAAACTGGAATGGCACTCCCCTGCTGAGTGCGAAGAGTACACAAGGACTGAGGACGGAAGCAAGGAACGCGCCTGAGATCAGTCGCCCACGGAGGGAACGGTGGGGACGTTTTCGTGGCCACAGACCGGGAGTTTTACGAAGGCCAATGAGGACCACTGCAGGGCGCAGCTTAGGAATTCCCGCAACGGACAAGGCGATGCATGCTATCCGGTGAGCTCAGGCCCAGGCAGACCACGAGGGCGTCGGAGCCTACGTCGCGCCGTGGCTGCCATATTGGGGCCGTCGGACGGGGCGGCCTTCACAAGCAGACTCACCACTGCAGCCCCATCCGGCAGAGCGCGCGTACGCTGAGAACCGGCTCCCCCTGGGAAGACATGGGGGCCCGCACCATTGCGCCGCGGACAGTGACTGCCACAGACAGGTCTACTAAGCCAAAGCGGACCAGCTACCCTGGCATTGCAGTCTCATCTCAGCTGGACCAGGTTGCCGTCAGCGTCTGAGTTGCGCCGTAGCTACCGTAGTCTGCCTGGGTACTTCCGGCGTTCGACGCCCTAACCTGGAGCGTGACGTCCACTGCCCCGTCACCAGCAACGTGCGTGACGGCAGAGCCCGTATCGATGAACGAACTGTAGACCGCGTAAGGGACGTTGGCACCGCCGGTCTCGGTCAATCCGTCATGGTCATACAGCAGGCCGTATTCGGTGTAGAGAGTGTCGCCGCCCACCTCCGACAGTTCTGCGTCAGTGCCGTTATCGGCGGTGATGGTGACGTGCCCGTTCGTATAGAGCGTCTGCGTAGAGCTCCCGGTCAGCACATCCGTCTGGTGGGTCATCGTCCCCACGTCGATGGCGGTAAAATCGGCGGCCCACTCCATGATCTCGCTTACCGTCGCCGAGATGATGCACGTCGCAGTGCTAGCGGGCGGCTGAGCCAAGATGCTGCCTGCAAGCAGTGTACAGAACACCGCAGTTCCTACCAGAATGCGCCTTTTCATCTTCGACTCTCCTTTCTGTCCGCGGCACGTCATATGCGCGGTGCCGCCGAACGTTGGGGCAATAGTCTGCCCTGCTGTCGCTCAGGCGCCAGTGTCCTCGGCGAGCGCCTTGCCATTGCTGCAGGGACTATCACACAGGTAGTCTCCAAACCATACGGCAAATCCCATTCGTGTACCAGACATGCGTCAAGTCCAGAACCCAGAAGAGAACAGGCAGCCGCACGGACACGGCTACATCCAGAATGTAAGCGAATCATGTCCGGGATGCGCCTGCACAATCAAGCCGATCTGACTGTCAAGCGCTCCATGCGCGCTGGAGGGCCGGGTTCCGCATTGTCATCCTGCCCAGCTCGCCGTAAGCGTCTGCGTTGCCGCGTAGGAGCTGGCGTCTGCGACATCTCCGACGTTCATAAATGCCCGGACGTTCAAGGTCACTACCACATCTGAGTCAGCGCCGACTTTCGTGATGGTGACGTGAGTGCTGATGAAAGACCCATACGACGTATAGCTAACGTCTTCCCGACCGGTGGCGCTCTGGCCGTCGCCGTCGAACTCCAGGGCGTACTCGGTGACCAAGTAGTCGCCGCCTGGCTCTGTCAACCTTGCACCAGTGCTATTGTCAGCAGAAAGGCTGACATCGCCCGTCAGAATCAGGCGCGCCGTTGAGCTGCCTTCCGGCGTTTCACTGCGTTGAGCGATGCTGGCAAGTGTAATGGGCCCGAAGTTGCTCTCCCAATACATCTCGTCCTGCGCGCCGGCCATCGAGCAGTGGGCAAGCCAATACCCTGCTATGGCCAGAGCAATGATCTTGCGAGCACTCATACATTCATCCGAGCAATCGGACTATTCGTCTCTTTCTGGTGCTGCACCGCTCGCAATGGGCTCGGCGACGCCTTTGCGCCTGAGGTCCGAGCCTGCTGGATCGAGCCCTTCCGGGCTGTCCTCTCGCTTCAAACCAGTCAGCTCTTTATCCACGTTGATCAGAGAATGTGTTTCGGACAGGGGCGATTCGCCGTCCTCAATGAGGCGCGGAGTGATAAAGATCACGACTTCCTTCTCTTCGGTGACGGACTTCGTGGACCGGAACAGATAGCCCAGAAGCGGGATTGAGCCCAGCAGGGGCACGCGCTTGACTTCGTCTCGGTTAACGGACTCGATCAGGCCGCCGATCACGATGGCGTCGCCGTCTTTCACTCGCACCCGGGTCTCGGCGGTTCGGCGACGCACAACAGGCAGGGTACCCTGGACGCCATTGTCACCCGAAACGTCTCCGGGGCGGCTCGTCACTTCGCTGACCTCTGTCGAGATGTGAACGGTGATGTCGCCGTTTTCGCCAACTTGCGGCGTCATCTCCAGAATGACGCCCGACCTGATCACCTGCAGTTCGGTCCGCAGTAACTCGCCGTTGATGTCGGTAAGGATGGTGAAGTACTCCTCGCGAGTCACGTTCATGATCGCTTTCTCGCCGTTCAGGGTCGCGACGCGGGGGCGCGACCGAATGGCAGCCGAGCCCTCCTTGACCAGCGTACGCAGCTTGACTTGGAGCAAGCTGAAGGCGCGCTCATTAACGCTCGTCAGCCGGAGCAGGCCCTCGAAGACATCCGGAGTCTGCGCCAGCACGAGTCGCGAGTCGCGCCCAGAGACCTCCCAGTCAATGCCGAGCTCGCTCCCCGCATCCTGGGAGAGTTCGACAACCAGGGCCTCCAGCACAATCTGGCGTGGGGGGACGTCCAGGTTGTCGATCATCTGCAAGATGCGGGTGGCGTAGTCAGGAGGAGCAAAAACGAGCACCTCTGTGGAGCGCTCCCCACTGCTCACGTAGGGCTGCAGCTCCCGCGGCAGGGAGTCCCGCACATGCTTCGCGGTGACGTACCGCAAGTAGATGCGCTTGCTCTCCGCAAGCTCAAAGAAACTCGGCGTTCCCGGCTTTCCTGTTCCAACAACGTAGAGGCCCCCGGCCGGGTCGACTTGCCGTATGACTAAGCCCTGACCGGCCGCCACCCGGCGCAGGCACTCGTCCAGCGGCAGTTCATTCGCCTCCAGCGAGATGAGGGTATCCGGCACGGAGGGGTCAACACCGATCGTGACTCCCGCCTGCATGGCGATATCACGCAGAACTTGGTGCAGCGGGACGTCCACCCAGACATTGTTCACAGACCTTTCCGCCGTCGAGGGCGGCACGTCCGGCAAAGCGGCAGCACCGGGAATAGCCAGGACGGTCAGAAGTACTATGAGGAACCAGACTCCAACTGCCTCACGACTGTCTCTCAGTCGAAACATTTCTCTGTGCTCACTCTCGCACGGTTAGAAAAACGGGCACCTCACAACAGCCGTTCCTCTCCTCGTCAATCAGGCCACCCCTTTCGAAATCTACCAGCAGGCGGCCTGCGTATTCGTCTGGGCGGGCGTCCCTCGGCACGGCGAAGCGGCAGACGAGAGAGCTTCGAGTCCCAGGAGCAAGTGCGAACGCGGACGGATCAAGTTGCAGCCAGCCGTCGGGTATCGTCTCGTGCTCCAACCGGGCCCTCACGCTCACCGTCGATGGACTGCCATTGGCAACCACAATGGCGAGGGTAGTGAACCGGCCAGCACTGGTGGTCAGCCGCATCTCCGAAGGCTCGACCTTCACTCCTGGCGGATTCGCCTCCGCACTCCGGCTCTTCCAGAGACTTGCCAACTCGTCAGTCAGTGTGAATTCCGTCTCCGCGAAGCCCATGCGACCTGGGTGGTCTGTGGCCGCCAGCACACAGCGAGCCACATACGTGCCCGGTTGAAGAGGGACGCCCAGCACACCCTCGAAGAACCTGGAATCACCAGGCAGCACCCTGCTTCTCGGAGCCGAGAGCGGGACGCTCGCCACCTTCCGGCGGCCGTCCAGATAGAACGTGACAATTCCCGAACCCAGGAAAGAGAACTCCCCTTCGTTCATTACATCCACCACAACTCGCAGTGACAGGCTGGCCTCCTCCTCATCCTGTGACGTCCCCTCACTCAGCGCGTCAAAACTGGGAAGGACAACCTTCAACGATCGAATGCGGGGTCGCACGACGTAGCCCTGGCGAACAACCCGAACGAAGACTCCAGAGGCAGTCCGGAGGACCACATTCACCCCCGGTTGGGTCTTAGGGGGGCCGAACGTCATCATCACCGCGGCCCAATGATCGCCGCCGACACCGTAAGGCACGGACACCTCGCCCTTAACCTGGTGTGCCTCGCCAGGCTCCAGCACCAATCTGTCCGCGTCCAGCCGGACCCAGTCCTTGGCGGACCGAGCGTGTGCCGTCTCGGGACCAAACGCAATGGCGCCTTCTGGCGAGACGGCGAAGTCTACCACCTCCAGCCGCACCTCCTCGCGGGAAGGATTGAACCCCCTCTGGACATTCGTGAGCTCGATGAAGAACGTGGACTCTCCGCCCGGCTGGACACTGACCTCCTGCTGCAGGGGAGACACGGCCACGCCGGCATGCGCCACTGGGAAGGAAACGAGGCAGAACACGATCGCTACTCTCGCCGCGACCTTTATAATGCATGACGATCGCAAACGCACTCCCCCTCTCCGGCAATCTCTTTCACTGGAGCAAAGCGCGACTGCCGCTCCCCCGTACCTCACACAACTCGCTGCACTGCGGGCCAATAATGAGACGCAGATCGGCACAACGCTGATGAGCACGGTCAGAGCCTCTGCAACTCAAGATCTCGATCAGCGGGTACTCGGGCACCCGCTGCGTTCGACACGTCAGCCCGTAACGTGGAACTCGCTGCTCTACCGGCCCAGATACGGCAACATTATAGGTTGGCCCGGAGGCCGAAGTCACGACAAGGAGCTCTGGCCGGCAATCGGCCAAGGGGACTCCTGTGCTCCAAGGGGCACGTTGAGAGGACAAATCACCCTCTCTCTTGTTGGCTTCTCGCGCCTTCCATGGCCACCAAAGCGCCCATGGCGGCGTACCGGGGACTGGGCGTTGCCCACCAGCCCCTGGGCCCCAGAAGCGCCCAGGCGCCTGCTCAGCCACCGAAATTGTTGCCGAAAAAAGCGCCGGCCTGCACTGTCGTTGGCGCTCTTGCAGGCGCTCTGCCGTCGGGGCACAGTTCTGTGAGCAAAATGCCCGATTCGCGCGGCATGGGCGAGACTGGCGGGCGTGGGCCACTCTATCCTCATTGTCCTGCCTCAGTTTCCCGCGCATGCGCGACTGCCTGGCGGCGCGCCGGAGGCAAGGCCGAGGCGGCCAGTCTGGTCAACGCACCGTTCTCGAATGCACCCCAAACGATACGCTCTCCTGATTTCTACAGTCGAACTCCACGGTTGCTCCGCACTTCGGGTTGCACTCCCGCGCCTGCCTTGGCCGAGACTCTGTGATTCTCCATTGAACAACGCCCACTTGGCTAACGACTCTGACGTAGACCTCGGAATAAACCATTGGCAAGCCCCGCATTGACTCATGGCGGGGACGTCCATAGAATGATGACCTGCTCAAGCCCGATGGACGAGGTTTCGGCGGCGACTTATGCCGATCAGTGCAAGACGCCATGATAAGAGCGTTCGCCCTGACACGACGTCCTGATGTTTGAGTAGTTTGGCGCGAACTGCCCCCGCATTCGCGGGCGCCATATGCGCCACTCCGAACCGGGTTTGGGGTGTTAGGCGGGGTGGCCTAATCATTGTTATCCGAGAAACGATGGGAGGATTACCAAGTAGCAGAACAAGCTGTTCTACACGAACGGTGAGCCACCGGCGCGGTTCGCGTGGATTGGTTTTGTTGTG
>Ga0315274_10000569_pt1 | contig 57415 bp, 42 predicted proteins | sample YL17G02_20_MG_FD_203700 | JGI IMG/M metagenome (GOLD analysis project Ga0315274, IMG submission 203700) | Sediment microbial communities from Yellowstone Lake, YNP, Wyoming, USA - YL17G02_20 | ecosystem: Environmental > Aquatic > Freshwater > Lake > Sediment | place: USA: Wyoming | collected...
CAATAGCTGAATACACCGGTATTGTTGTAGGTAATGGCTAAGGCTCCTGTAGGTGTGGATTGTGTTGAGCTACCCAGAATTGATGTAAAGAACCAGCCTTCTGCACCCGCGTCAAATGTGTCAATAAACAAAGGCACGATCGCTCCACTGAAACGGTCTACTCCCCCGTCATCAATGAAGATATTGACTTCCGGGTCCGATGTTCCAGGCGTATCATCACCATTGTCACCAATGAACTTAATATGTCTAGTGTATTCTTCTGGTGAACCTGTCACTGGCGGAGTATTAATATAATCAATGTATAGGATACCAGCCTCAATACCTTCAGCACCACTGTCAAGACCAGCTACAGTTCCAATTGCAGTAGGAGCTGTCCAATTACCTGTAGTTGTAAGTGGATGGGCTGCACCTTCAATAGAAAGTGCCAACTTGGAATCAATCGTGGGTGAAGAATCAAAAACAATATAAGATACTGTTATAGCATTAGTAGAACTGCCACCCGCAACAGAGACATAATCCGCGAACATAAAAGACTGACTAAATACAAACTGATCATCAACAGTTCCACTCGGATTACCATCATCCGCAACAAAAATGTCCGGAATGTCAGATACTGTAATAGTACCGGCAAATGCACCAACCGTTAATAAAAAGATACCTGCGACTAGGGCCGCAAGCAAGGATTTCTTCATAAAACCTAACCCTCCTTTCTTGGGTTTACTTTTCTGTTCTGTCTACGGCAATAACAAGGGAATTTCTGGCAACCGCCAAAATCGTAATTTCACCTCCTATTTCCGTAGCATTCATAATAGGTTTTAATGCTGGTACATTCACCCCCAATTTTTCTTATTTAACAATTTTCATTTTAATTTTTTATTAATTTATATGGATCATTTTATAAAAGTCAACAAAAAAATAACAAATTAAGTAAAAATTAAATATTATTCTTATAAACCCAAATTCTACTGTACATTCTCCTGGTAAAATTTCCTAAAAATTTACATTTCACACGACATCAAAACAGATAAATATATACTTCAAAAGCCCCGACTAATATGTAAGATATATTACCTTTCCTCAGAAATTTTAAAAATTCTATAATAGTATAAAAATTCGATTTTTTTAGATTCATATAAACCTAACAAAACTTATCAATGAAAAAACCATATTAGTTCCGTAACAAATTAATTATATGCCTTATCCACCAAACCGTCAACTATTCTTCATTTTAAGAGTAACTGTCAAAAAACTAATCATAAACCCATAAAATCGAGATTACCACTCTTTCACTTCGTTCAGGACTTCGGCGCATCACTCTGTTCGCTTGCAATAATACATACCCCTCACCCCATCCCTCTCCCACGAGAGGCTGTGTCGCAATAAGATTTTAGTAGCCCACAATTTTAATTGCGGGTTATAATGAAATAATAATAGTTAATAAAAACAACCAAAATAACCAAAAAACAATATTTATTCCCTTCTACCCACAGATAAATCTGTGGGTTACTTATTACAAAATAATTATGACACAGTCTCACAAGGAGAGAGGGAGAATGGAAAGTGTCATTCTAAAGAGCTGCAGGCAACAAAACAATCTCGTTTTCGAATCACTAATCAGGAGTATTTCAAAAATCTAAAACTATTCTTCATAACTAAACAAAAGCATTAATGTTATCCAATGCCTAAACCCTTATTTCAATGCAAAGAAAATATCTTAAAAAAATATTGCTTACTATTGAGATTATCGTTTACTTATATATCAATTAATAATATTAGTTGTAAATACACAAACATAATTTTATTCTTTTCTCCATTGTATTCGATGGTCTAAAAAAAATTTATTAAAGATGATTTATTAGAAAAACAAATTCTTCTTCTTTGAGAGGGTAAATATGCTTTCACAATATAAAATACTTTCTTTTCTATCTGTCCTCTTCGCTCGTCAATTTGAGCTACCGGATAATACTCAAATCACAAATGATATGCTTGCCAAATTCACTCTCTTTGATGCGAAACCTATATTTCAAAATGTCCCCGAGAACTTCCCCCCCGAAATACCACGCATTGTCCTGCTAAACCAAAAGAAAAATCTTATCCTCGAAGTTGCCAAATCACAAATAAATCTAAAGCAGATGTTTTCTCCACCAGCGGATCCGGATTCTTCCTTCACTGAATTCTTAAAACTTCTTCTTAAAATAAATAATTACTTTGCGGAATTCAGTAATGTCAAATTTATCAGAACTGGTTTTATTGTTCAGCTTTTTTATGAAATGGGAAAAAGTGTGAATCAGCATCTTGCCCATTATTTCTTTGGTGATAAAAAACCACTTGGCGATAAACCCGTTAATGAACTTCACGTCAACGCCCTTCATAAATTATCTCTAAAGGATGGAACGCAAGTAAACCGATGGTTACGGTTTAGGCCTCTCAGGTCGGCGCCTCCAAAACAACTCGACTGGGCATTAATGATTGAGATTGATATCAATTCTCTGCCTGAAGAAAGTTATGATAAAGACCTTAACTTCATATCGAATTTCTTTCAGAACTCATTTGACCATATCAAAAACGATATTGACATTCTAAATAACAAGTATTTTATTTCCTAAAAATCTCCATAATCACACACATAATTCATTCGCCAAGTGAAAAAATTTATTCAAAATAAAAAGTCTAAAAAAATAATTTTTCTTATATTGCTTGCTCTTATCTTATTATCTATACCTGCGGCTATTTACAGAATAGAGTTCAATAATCTATGTCTATTCTGCCATACTGTAAAGAAAGACCGCTCATTTAAAAATGAAACTCATCCACAAACTGTAAAATGTTACAACTGCCATCAAAAAGAAAACACTCCATTCCTTGATAGATTAATAGCTCCACACAAAATTTATACTAATAAGAAACCCACCATTAATAAAAACTGTCTTCAATGTCACAAACTTGAACAATTTGAAGAGGTCAAAAACTATAAATTCAACTTTATGCAAATCAAAATCACACACAAAAACCATTATGAAAATTACAGTTCTAATTGCCTCGATTGCCATATTAACATCGAACATACCAAATTAAAACCTAAAAGCAATAGACCCACTATGAAATCTTGCGAACAATGTCATCAAGCCAATATGAATCAATGTCTTATGTGCCATCAATTAAACACACTCCCAAAACCATTATCAGAAAATATTGCTGAACAGGAATGTATTAAATGTCATCCTGGCTTTTCGCAGGAGGATATAGAATTCCACGATTATTCATATAGTCATAAGAAGCATAAAGAGGCTGGTGTAAGTTGCGAGAGATGCCATTCTAATCAATATGAACATAGCATATTGATTATTACAGAGAATGACTGTTTAATTTGTCATAGTTTAGATAAGAACTCAGAAAAGGACTGAAAAAATTAACCACAAAAGGAAACGAAAAAATAATAGAACGCGAATTTACACTGATATTTAATCTGCGTTAATCCGCGTCCTATTTTCAATATTGTTTTTGAACTTTAGTGTCCTTTCGTGGCTTATTCTTAATCCCCTAATTAATAATACTATGCTTTATCGTTCCTTCTACATCCTCAACAGAAAAAGTAACATAAAAAAGCTTCTCACCATATTGTCCAGGATTAACTATGATAGTATTCCCGATTTTATCTATATATTCATTTGCAACCATAGGTGCTTCGTGAATGTGTCCATGAAGAGTTAACAATGGCTGCTTCTCTTCTATAAATTTCCTGATAGCCTTACTACCCGCATGAACTCCACTAAACAAACAATCTATTTTAGTTCCATACGGTGGAATATGTATTAGATAAATACTCTTATTATAATTCAACGGGTCGGGCATAACAGTTAATTCTTGTTCGATTGACAAATTCTTTTCAATAACTTCAGATGCTTTCACAAAATGAACCCCTGTACTATCACTAATCACTGCAGGATAACCCCTATCTATATACTTATCATTCCTTAAATCAAACCTCTCAAAATCCTTATTCGCAAACGAGGTTGGAGGAACACAATTATAACCAATAAAACTAAATCCTTTTCCTATAACCTCTCGTTTATTATGAATAAACTTTAATAAATTCTCTCTCTCCAACTCCTCAAAAAGGGGAATAGTGCCACCAAAATCATCATTGCCCAAAATTAAACATATTTTAGAACGTTTCCTGTTATTCTTATATTTTAATAATCTCGGTCTCAAATAATTTGTTATAAATGCCTTTTGATTCTTGAATAACTCCTCATATCTCCCAACTTTTGGTAATATCCCACCACCAAGAAGAATTAAATAGATTCTCTCTTTCCTTGCCACTTCAAAAATCTCTTCATAATAGTTGATATGTCCATGAATATCCGTTGCATATAGTAATTTCATTACATTTTCCCCAACTTATTGAACTGATAATTTTATATACTCAGAATTTACTTCCATAACTTTACCATTTATTGAAGAATGAACATTACTTCCTATAGCACCATCAGGTATAACAGCTATCATCTCCCCTGCTTTTACATTATCATTCCTCTTAACAATCGGTTCAGACGCTTTCCCAATATGTTCATTGAGAGGTATCTTTACTATATTAACATTTTTTACCTCAGGATTAAGAATTGCCAGATTGTTATATTGAGTAAGACACAATCTTTGCATAAGTCGTTCCACAGGAACAAGCCTTCCATCTCGGTCTTCTCTAACCTTGCTGACATTTTTTTGATGTGGATTTGATATTTTACTTGTCGCAAATATTTTTTTGAATCTTGCATTAATCCTATTGGGTGATAATCCTGCTGGACATTGGAATAATGCCCCACATAATCCACATTCACAACATAAATATGCACCCGTAATAACATCGGATTTTACTCCTGAATTCCAACCAACAGACTGCATAATTTTATGTGGATACAAATTATGTCCAAGCAAATATCTCACGCATATATCTGTGCATTGTGAGCATTGCTCACATACACTTCTCGAAATTCGCAAAATATCATCATCCGTAGCTAATTTATCCCGAACAACACAATGGTCATCAGGTAACACAATTAAAGCGGAGGTTCTTTTCGATACACTTCCCTTCTTCTCATCAATCACTTTCCCCATCATAATTCCACCCGCTACAACCTTATAATTATCTATCATAGAACCACCCGCCATTTCAATAGCATCAGAAACAAGAGTCCCGATAGGCAAATTTAAGGTGCACGGATTTTTAACAGCTCCTGTTATTGTGACAAACCTTGATGTAACAGGAATATCTCTTAACGCCCTCGATATATTAATCAAAGTCCCAACATTTTGCACTAATACTCCTACATTCAATGGTATTCCACCTTCTAAGATTATTCTACCAGTGACTTCGTAAGTGAGAATGTGCTCATCACCCGCCGGATAAAAATCCTTGAGCAAAAAAATCCTAACATTAGAATCCCTATTTTTTATTGCCATCTTAAGTGAATCTATCGCATCCTTATATTTCTCTTTCGTCGCTATAACAATATTCTTAGCACCTGTTGCAGTTTTACAAATTTCCAAACCATCAATTATCTCATCCGCATAATAAATCATCATCTGCTGGTCACATTTCAAAAGAGGTTCACACTCTGAACCATTAGCAATCACATATTCACATTCGTTATTGACTTTTATATGAGTCGGAAAACCAGCGCCACCCGCTCCGATTACACCCGCCTTCTTTATTTTCTCAATAATAAATTTTTGCATTTTAACAAAAAACCCAACCTCTGATGAACTGTAATGCGACATCCCTGCCGCCTGTTTTTGCGAGATAAATCTCGCACTACAATCATATATAAAATTACAAAACGAAAAATTAAATAACCAATTTAATTAAACAGTCAAGAATTTATCCCCATTATATAATAAAACTTTTATGATGTAGCGGTGTGATTTATCACACTTTTGTAACGCGGGCATCTTGCCTGCTTTGATAAAGCCGACGAGACGTCGGCGCTACACTAAATACGTCGGATAAATCCGACCATTACAATGAGACAGCATTAGTTCGTAATAAATCCAATACCTCCTTAAAGTCATCTGGTAATTCTGCACTTAATTCCATATATTCCCCTGTAATTGGATGATAAAAACAAAGCATTCGTGAGTGCAATAAATGTCGATTCACCTTTCTTAATGCAGTTATCAGAGACTTATTCTTATTTGTAATATTTATGGTTTTTAATCTGTTTGGCAAATACACCTTATCACCAAGAATTGGGTAACCTATATGAGAGAGATGAACCCTTATTTGATGAGTTCTGCCAGTTTTTGGCATTATTGTAAGGTATGTAAACTGGTCATAACGTTCAATTATCTTATATTCAGTAATTGCCTCTCTTCCATTTGCTTCATCGATAGCCATCGCTTTTCGATTTTTATGACTTCTACCAATCTTCGCCTCAATTATCCCCTCCTTATCTTTCATTGCACCGACAACAATACATTCATAAATCTTCTTTATTTCTCTATTCTTCAATGCTTTCGATAATTTCAGATGAACCTCATTGGTTTTTGCCACCAGCATTATCCCCGAAGTCTCTTTATCCAATCGATGAACAATTCCCGGTCTTAAAGTCCCTCCAATCTCTGATAAATCCTTGCAATGAGTTAACAGTGCATTAACCAAAGTTGATTTTATATTTCCCGGAGCAGGATGCACAACCATACCTGGTGGCTTATTGAGAGCTATTATATATTTATCTTCATAAACAATATCAAGTGGAATATTTTCCCCTTCTAATTCAATCTCTTTCACTGGTGGAATTCGTATTTCAACAACATCTCCTACTGACAATTTGTAATTCTTCTTCCTTACGACACCATTTACAATCACTAATCCTTCATCAAACAACTTCTGGATATATGACCTTGAATAGTTTTTACCCGCTTCTGTTAATTTATTAGTGAGCCAGACATCTATCCGGGTCAGTTTAAGTTCATTAGTATAGGCAAACTTATATATTTCATTTTTCATAATTTAATTCTATTATCTTACAAATACAACCATATCAACAATAAAATATTTAGTTTTTATTTTAAATAAAATTTAAAAATAATTAATTCTAAAAAATTTGCTTGATTTTTCATTTAATAAATATATATTTACCTTATTAGTAAAATACACTTAAGGGGGATAATAAATGTTTACTATATTACAAAGAAACCCAAGAAAAACTGTTTTTTTGTTTGTTTATTTTATTATATTATATTTAATATCTATATATAGCCAAGTTACTGAGATTTGGGTTGTTAGATATAATAAAGAATCCTATGCAAGAGATTATTCCAAATCAATTATTAAGGATTCCATCGGTAATTTATACGTTGTAGGATATAGTGAAATGGATGAAAAAGAAAATGTAATAGTAAAATATAATGAAGAAGGAGTTAAACAATGGGTAATACATTATAGTGGTTTTATTTATAATCACCCAGTGAAGATTGCAGTTGATAATGCTTCTAATGTGTTCCTTGCTGGTTCAAATGGAGATGAAGATTATGTCGTCATTAAATATAACTTCGAGGGAGTGAAACAATGGGAAGCTCATTATAATGGACCGTCTAATTGGACCGACACCTTTTATGATATAGCTGTAGATAATTCTGGTAATGTATATGTCACTGGTAGAAGTTATGATTCAGTAACAAGTGATGATTATGCCACCGCAAAATTTAATAGTAATGGAAATCTGGAATGGAGTCAGCGGTATACACGACCAGGGAATGAAGGCGACGAAGCATACTCGATAGCATTAGATACTTTAGGTAATGTCTATGTTACGGGAAATGTTGTAACAATAAAATATAATAACGATGGCACTGAGCAATGGTCGACTCCCACAGGTGGTAACGTTATAAAAACTGATGATTCCGGCTTTATTTATATTACTGGATCAGGTGTAGTAACAAAGAAATATAATACTGATGGGATAGAGCAGTGGAGCATAGATTATTCAGGAACATCTTTAGAAATAGATGATTTCGGAAATGTTTACATAGGGAATGATGAATATGCAATAAGAAAATATAATAACATCGGTGTGTTACAATGGACAGCCAATTATAGTAAGTATGAATCTCATGACGAATCCTTAGCTATGAGTATAGATACTCAGGGGAATACTTACATCACAGGTTACATACAAACATCAATAATATATCCTTATAATTATAATTTCGCTACAGTAAAGTTTGATACTTCTGGAACAGAACTTTGGGATGTTATGTATAACGGTGAAGGAAATGAAAGAGATGTGGCAAATGGAATGGTTATTGATAATTCAAATAATGTTTATGTTGTCGGTTGGTCTATAATATCAGGACAATATCCTGGCGGCAATACAGATATTACAACAATAAAATATAACTCTAACGGGGAACAGCAGTGGCTATCTTCATACTACTCTATAAGTGGTAAAGATGAAGTAGGCAACTCTATTGCTGTTGATAATAGTGGAAATGTATATGTTACGGGATATGCTATTGTTAATTTTTATAGTCGATACATAACGATAAAATACAATAGCAATGGAGTTCAACAATGGTGTTCTGAATATGCAAGGCTTGTTGATAACTATAATCAGAGTTTAGACATCGATATTGATGATGCTGGAAACGTCTATGTAACAGGTTACAGTTCATATGGGATTATGTATACAGGAATTGCTACTATAAAATATAGCAGTAGCGGCAATGAACAGTGGGTCTCCTTTTTTGAAGGTGGATATTCTTCAGGTAAAGCAATTGTCGTCGATAATCTTGGGGATGCCTATGTGACCGGTTACAGTGGAGGAGAAAAAATGTCAGATATGACTACAATAAAATATAATACAGATGGAGTACAACAATGGTTAGTTACTTATAATGGTATAGGGAATTCTAATGACGAGGCTTATGATATAGCTTTAGACAATTCGGGTAATGTTTACATCACTGGATATAGTAATCCTACTTCATTTGATTTAGATAAAGATTTTACTACTATTAAATATAATAATGCTGGTGTTCAGCAATGGGTAAACAAATATAGTCAATCTTTAAGCGATGTGGGAAATGCTATTGCTGTGGATAATGACGGAAATGTTTATGTCACAGGTCAATGCCGAAATCCCTCTAATTTTTTATCCGATTATGTGACAATAAAATATAACACTAATGGAGTCCAGCAATGGCTCAAAACATATAACGGAACGGGGAACTCGGAGGATATCGCAGCTGATATAGCTTTAGACCAAGAAGGCAATGTCTATGTAACGGGGAAGAGTATTGGAGGGAGTGCCAGTGCTTATGATTGTGTTACGATTAAGTATAATGGTTCCGGAACACAATTGTGGGTTAAGAGATATAATGGTCCTTCAAGTAATATGGATGAAGGAAAAAAGATTATTACAGATTTACAGGGGAATGTTTATATCACAGGTAAGACGGGAATAAATACAATGAGTTATTATACCTCTGATTATCTCACTATAATGTACGATACAAATGGCGTTGAGCAATGGGTAAAAATCTACAATAGTTTTAGTGATAATGCGGATGAAGCCAATGATATAGCCTGTGACACCTGGGGCAATGTTTATGTTACAGGTAAAAGTTGGGGTGGGATAACTCAATATGATTTAACTACAATAAAATACGGTCTCGATATCCCAGGGGTAAAGCAAGAATATTGGCTTATTTATTAGATAGGGCAAGTTAATTATAACAGGTACTAATTAAGTCTTCTGAAAAACCTACAGATGTAGGTGACAGGCATACCTGCCTGCTGAAAGATAACATCAATATCCCTTGATTCAATAAGGTCGCTCTACAATTCTACAGAGGTCTTGATATGTTACTCACTTTTTTAATTGCTTGACTAATAAAGCTACTCTTTTTCCCAACTTGGCAGCATTACTTGCAACTTTTTTATCAGGAGCTCCCACACAAGAGACACCGTAGTGACCCGTTGCATCCAATGGATCGCCGATAATAATCATCCCATAAATTAGCATCGCTTGAATAATCGACATAATCGTCGTTTCTTTACCACCAGATACATCTCCAGATGTGGCAAATGCTGCACCAACTTTATTTTCTGTTTGTCCACGCACTCCAACAAATTTATCGAAAACCCCCTTTAATTCAGCAGCCATTGTGCCAAAATAAACTGGTGACCCGGCAATAACTCCATCGGATGTTATGAAGTCCTCTTTTGTTACCTCTGCCACAGATTTTAATACACAATCCACTCCTTCAACTTCCTTTATTCCATTAGCTATCGCTTCAGCCAATTTCTTAGTATTTCCCGACTTTGAATAATACATTACCATTACTTGCATTTATGACACTCTCCTTTACGTATTATTTTAAATTCACGATACCATTACAATTCGAGACCTCTGAAAAACTGTGGTGCTATATTACTGATGGAATAAAATTGGTAGTCGCAGGCTTCAGCCTGCGTTAAATAAACCTGTCTGAGTAAACGCACAGGCAGACGCAAGCTAAAGCTTGCGACTACCGAACCTGTAGTATTTCAGAGATTACAATTTGCTATCCGTTCGAAATGGTGAAGCTGGTAATCCATCAACATTGTACAATTCAACTACTGGATCCGCATCATAAGCATAACGCACATAGAGAGGATTCTGCACCTCTTTACTTCGAACAACGACAGTATCACCGTCAATAATACCTTCCGCATCTTTAAAGACACCATCACTTCCCGCAATTTTAAAATCTTTTAAAAAACCACCGTTTTTATCTTTTAAACCACCACCAATATAAGTAAAATACAGTCGAATTTGATTATTCTCTATTTTCATATGGTCATAAACCGGACCTGAATAAACTATATTTTCTCCATAAACAATTCCTTTCGCAAAAAGTGCCAATCGATATCCTACATCCTTCTTGTTTTTTGGATGAACATCCTTTGAATCTCCAATGTCAATAGCTACCACCATACCAGTATTAGGAACAGTTTTCCAAACATATAACTGCGATTCACGGAGTTCAATAAAAGTAACAGGAGGATTATCAAATGGTTCTGCAAAGTTTGCCAACTGAACAAATAGAAATGGTAAGTCCTTACGATTCCATTTGTTTCGCCACTCTTCCATCAAAAGAGGGAAGAGCTTACGATACTGGTCAGGTTTATAGGCATTTGACTCCCCCTGATACCATATAACTCCCTTAATACCATACGGAATCACTGGATTAACCATTCCATCATAACATCCTGATATGGGATGCCCAAAGGGACCATTACGAAGCTCCTTCATATCAAAATTAGCCTGCAGAGATTCTTTGCTAATCCACATCTCCGCTCCGGTTGCACCTACCGAGCTATCTATTAATCCAATAGGAATATCTTTTAAAGTCGACTTCTTAAGTTCCCATCCAAAGAAAAAGGCAACAGCAGAGAACCTTTCGATAGCCTTTGAACTACAGACTTCCCAGCTCCCTTTAGCTTCATATTGAGGTTCTTGCGAATAACCACTTAATTTATCAATATAGAAAAGTCGAATATCTGGTAATTTATCAGCCACCTTAAATGCTTCATCAGCATTATTAACAAGGATGCTACCCGATTGTGGGTCTTTAAAAGAGAATGCCATATTGGATTGCCCTGAACAAAGCCAAACATCACCTACCATTACATTTTTAAACTTTACTGTAGAATCACTTCCCTTAACAGTCATTTTAAAAGGACCGCCTGCTTTCATTGGGTCAAGGATAACTACCCACTTACCTTGATTATCTGCTGTAGAAGATTTTTCCTGACCATTGAAAGAAATCGTTACTATCTGTCCAGGCTTATCAGTGCCCCAAATCGTAACTTTGTCATCACGTTGGAGAACCATATTATCCCCAAACATTGGGTTTATTTTCAGATTAGCAAATGTGCTCCTAAGAGGAACAATCATCATAAGACAAAACAAGAAGAATGTGGAGAAGAGGCAATTTTCTTTAATCATTTTCATTTAACACTCCTTTCCTAACTACCTTCATTTAAGAAATGCCATAACTTTTAATTGTTAAAAAGGTCATAGGCAATATTTTTTATTTATATAAATAATTTTATTACCTAAATTTAGACCAATTTAATTTACCACGAAAGGAAACAAAAGGACACGAAAACCACGGAATGATTTAACCGCTAATCTCGCGAATCTCCACTAATCTTAAAAAACACAATAATAATATTATATTTATTTCTTTGAGAACTTTACGTCTCTGCGTTAAATATTTCATTCGCGTGAATTAGCGTGATTCGCGGTTGAATTGTTCTGCGAACTTTGCGTCTCTGCGAGAAATACTTTTTATAACCACGAAGGACACGAAAACCACGAAATAATCTAACCGCTAATCTTGCGAATCTCTGCTAATCTGTCTTGTTCCCAAGCCCCAGCTTGGGAACAGAAATATGATTAGAGGCCCCAGCTTCCGAAACAGGATTTTAATAAAAAAGAACGTTCCCAAGTGGGCTTTGGGAACGAGACTAATTTCGTGTTCTTTAGTGTGATTTCGTGGCTAATTTTGAATTGTTCTTCTCTGCGAACTCTGCGTCTCTGCGTTAAATATCTTTGATTGGAATAATTCGGGGTTTAATTTTTTATGATTGATTATAGACATAAACTTATGGAAACAATATTATTTTATTATCTTTGTCCACTTATGAAAACGGATATCATCATTTTCGGTTTTTTCCATTACATCTAAAGACATATAATCATTATTTATTATCATATATCCACTTGCATTATAAATGTTTGATGGAAAATAATCTTTTTCTGTTTGTTCCCTAATATTAATTGTATATCTTCCACTCATCTTTTCGACATTCCCTTTTATTGAAACTTTTCTTATTATAGGAGGTCCTTTTTCTGGTATTATTTTACCTTCAAGAATTGATCCTAATTGACTTTTTTCTACCGTTATTTCTTTAGAAGCTCTAAATGAATTTGTAATCTTATCAAAACTAAAATCAACCTCTCCCCATGGTGTTAGCCAAGAACCTTCGAATTTTTCTTTAACAATATATGAAAAACAATAGAAAGATTCAGAATACCTGATTCTAAATTCTCGTTCTTTTTCTGCTTCTTTCAAAATTTCTTTTTCTTTACTATCTTCATTTTCTAATATTTTCTTGAGCCTGTTATTTGCTTCTCCAACATTTAAATGAACCTCTATTCCTTCTTTCGCCAAATTATTAGCTCTTTGTATCATTTCTTCTGCATTCTTAATAAAGCCTTCATTTAAATATCTATCAGCAAGGTTGGCTAACGCTAATGTTACTTTGTTCTCTGCTGAAACAAGATAATTTTTAATGCTTTTTGCTGGAAGTTCAAGAGTACCATACTGAACACCTAAATTGTTCAATCCGTTTGATGATGTTGTTGCATCTGTTAACTTTTTATAATGTAACAAACTTATTTTATGATGACCTTTTTCACTATACTGATACGCTAGACTGAATCTTAAATCAGTATTAAAGGGATTATTGTCTAAAGCTCCTTCTGCATATATAAAAAATTTATCAAAATCCTCACAGATCTTTGCTATTTCTGCTAATCCCTCTAATACTTTACCTTTAACTTTTTCGAGATTAATATTATATAAAAGATTAGAAAGTAAATTAATGGCTTCATCATATTTCCCTGAACGCGCTAAACATAAACTCGCTTTTTTATAACAAAAAACATAATCTTCTTTATCATTTCCTTTCTCTATATTATAAAGTTTAGCAACTCCCAAATATTCATTCTTTGCTTTATCATATTCTTTCATATCTTCATACATAAATGCTAATTCTAAGACTACTTTGGGATTAAATTTATTAACATCTATATGTTTTAATAATTCACTATGTGCATCTTGATCACCTATTTTATAAAGATAAGTAAAAAATCTTGCTTTCCAAATAGGTTTTTCTTCATCTAAAAGAGTTTTTTCCAATTCATTATAATATATGTTTTTTGCTTTATTAATATCTTTTTCTTTAAATACAGTGTTTAAAAATTTTAGAAATAATTCTTGTCTTTCATCTTCAATCTCTGTTTTAACTTCCTCTTCACGTTTCTTGGTTTTTTCCATTTCCAGATTTTCTACAATTTCAAATTTTCCAGCACTAATTCCTTTAGTTTTTCTGCTTTTTATTGAACTGACCATTTCATTTAGTTTCAAAGAAATATCTTTCTCTAAAGAATCTCTATGAAAATAAATTAGCTCAAGATCACCTTGTAGTTCGGGGAATTTATATGTTCCATGTTCAACTAAAAAAATTATTTCTTTATCCTTACCTAAGGCATATCCAGATTCTTGTATAACCCAATTTGAAGTAGTATAATATTTAGGACTTTTGGAAAACCATTTTGCATCTTTGACTTTTTTATCACAAGTAAATATTCCCACAAAAATATCATTCTTGCTTATTTTATCTTTAACTTTTTCAGCGATAGATTTATTTTGTGCTTTTTCACCTGTTTCACATTCTATTTCTAATGATTTTAACATTTTAATTGTTTTATCTATTACTTGATTATCTTTTTCATCAAAACTATGCCCAACAAATGCTTTCATAGTAACATCTCCTTAATGATTAATCTTATTTAACATAATAATAAAATTAGATTTGACCTATTGGGTGCAATATTAGTCAGTTATAAGCTGAAAGATAATAAGATTCCATTATTTTAAAAGGATGTAAAATTGTTCATGGATATAGAATTTCATTACAAGAAGGGAATTTCCTCAGATATATTTTTTAGCATTCTAAATCCCCATAAATTTACATATTGATTTTAAAATATTTGATTACTTTTTTAACATTATAAAAATTAAATGTCAAATATTTATTTACAATTTACACAAATCAACGCTTCCATTAGAGGTTTTTATCTTAAAATTAGCATTCGAATTCGGAGCGATATATGGTTCTATAGAGCATCTTCTTGTTATGATGTTTACATTATTGTTTTTGATATTGTGTATTTCATTCTTTCTTTTTCTCACTAAAAGTGATAACGGCATTCTCTGTTCCAACTTTGATATTCTGTGAGATCCAATTTACGCTAAAAGTAACTTCATAAAAATGCATTCTTTAATTTTATTCAATTAAAACTATGCCATAATAGTTACCCTTGCAGGAAGTTGTTTTCAGAACTTCTATGGGAAAGCCATTGGCACGAACAGTGGAATAGACATCAATTCCACAAGCCTCCATTGAGGGTCTTGCCTTTTCAGTAAATTTACAGAATTTTGAACATTTTTTGCACAAACAACAGGGACCAGCAGCCATTCCAAACGCCTTGTGATAACCATCAAGGAAAATTTCCCTCTCTAATGTGGCGACAACCTCACGAATATCAGTCCATTCATCACCGTGAATTAAGATTCCATACGCATAATCTGCTACCATTCTCTTTGTTTGTTCAGGCGTTGGGGAATACGGTGGACAGGTCAATGTCCGACCATATCCATCGCATCCGAATTGACATTTCAGCCTGACCCATTCTGAAGTAACTACACTCTTTGCAGGGATAATTTTTGCATCTTTAGCACCCAACTCTTTCGCTCTCTTTATATACTTTTTATGCTCTTTCATTTTTCCCTCCATAATAATTTAACCACACAGTTCACAGAGAAGACGCAAAGAAAGTAAAAAAATAAAATATAATTTATTAATTTTGTTCAATTTCCAGATGGACAGGATATTTATCCTGTCCAGAATTGTGGTGCAGAATATATAAATTTTTAAGAATTATTGTTCCATTTTATGTGGAGTGCGGTAGCTTGCTACCGCTTTATATGGCGAGACCTTGGTCTCGCTTTGTTGTAGCGCTCGGATTTATCCGACATTATATGTTTTGTGTGATAAATCGCACCGCTACAGCAGAAGCAAGCTTCTGCTAATGTAAAGCGAAAGCAAGCTTTCGCACTCCAAAAGAGAGGTTTCATACTCTAAGGAAAAGTTGTTTCCTATACATCCACCACAAAACCAAGAACCAGAAAAAGATGTAGCTTCCCGTAAATAAATACGAACCGAAATTAATCCCTGCCAAATTTGTCCAGAAATTGAGCATCGCCCGCCACAAGGTAATTTTCTCTCCACTTGCAGTCGTTGTATACCATTCCTGAACAGTGTGAACTCTCACCATAATAGAGATGAAATAGGCAGTAATAGCATTCATCCCATAAACAACGAATGGAAATGCCCATTTTTTATAATCCATTATATCGATAATGTAATAGAAAATTCCCAGAACAATACAGCCCAATCCTGCAGAGAATAGGATGTAGGAAGCTGTCCAGACTGCTTTACTAAAAGGCAAATCATAATTCCATAAAATACCTAACAAAGTCAAAATCGCACCAGTAATAAAAAGAGTCACTAATTTTTTCAGAGGTTTGACATTCTGGTCTCGGAATAAATCACCAAAAAATGTTCCAATTAAGACCAGAGAAGTTGTGGGAATCACAGATAAAATACCAGCTAAATGATAAGGGGCTAAATGCTGATTGATATAGCTGATGATATTTTTTTGAGGCTCAAAAAATCCTGCACCAACTCCAGGAATAGGCATAAAACGAATTAATGCCCAATGAATAATTAATAGTAATACAGCAACTATAATCCTCCATCGTCTTGTCAACTCATAACACATCGCACCACAGAAAAAAGCTAAGCCAATTAATTGGAGGACATCCATTCCGATAGCTATTCTTTTTTGAATGCTGCTATCAATCAAAATTCCAAAGAAGATTAACAGGATTGCTCTCTTTAATGCTTTTTTTAAATAAGGAAAAAATCCCGGATATTTCTTGTGGAAAGAGGAAGCAGAAAATGGAATTGCCACTCCGACTATGAACAAAAACCATGGGAAAATCATATCACAAAAAGTAACCATTTCTCCCCAGGGAGCGTGGCGAAATTGTCTCGGAAACGCTGAATCATAACCCGGATTATTCACCATTAACATCGAAATAATAGTAAAACCACGAAAGGCATCAAGTGATATGAGACGTTTAGGTAAATTATTTTCTGGAACCAAGTTTTTTCTCCCTTTAGTATCTTCAATATGAGAGCTCTGAAAAATTCAAAAACGAGATTGATTCGTCGCCTTCGGCTCCTCACAATGACATTTTAACGGCTCTGTCATTCTGAGTGAAGCGAAGAATCTCGTATTCTGTTTATTTTTTCAAAGCTCTTAATTTGCAAAGATGTAACAACAACATCATCGTTGAAAACCACTTAAGATTCAGTATTATTCATACACCACAGCAGTTCCACTCGCACTTACCATCAGCATATTTCCACCTCGACTTATTCCTATGGTCTCATAGTCTAAATCAACGCCAACAATAGCATTAGCTCCGAGTTCAACTGCCTTTTCCGTCATATCCTGAACAGCCATATTCTTTGCATCCATTAAAACCTTCTCATAAGCACCTGCCCTGCCTCCGACGATATCTCTAATCCCCGCAAAAAAATCCCTGAAAATATTCGCCCCTAATATCGCCTGACCACTCACTAATCCCAGATACTTCACAATCTTCTTTCCTTCAATAGTGGGCGTAGTTGTAATTAACATTAGAAGACTCCTCTCTAAATATTTTGATCCTGAAATATCGAATTTTTAAGCCTTAAACATTTTTTGATGATTTATTCTACTTAAAATTTAGCTGCAACAAAAATCATTCAGTCTTTTAATATTACTTTCAACTAATTGGCACATTTCTATCAATCATTCTTTTTCATAAATTCGGCGGGCTTCATTATAGGATATTAATGCTCTTTTACAGTTGATAAACTTATCAATTTTACCCCTTAATTCCCGTTAAGGTAATTCCTTCGACAAAATAGCGTTGACAGAAGAAGAATACGGCAATTGTCGGAATGAGCATTACTACTGATACCGCCATTAGTGTGCTCCATTCGTTCGGATGTTTCGATGCAAAAACCGCTAATCCTAACGCTAAATTGGATTTGTAATCCTCAGTTAAATAAATTAAGGGTCCAAAGAAATCATTCCAATGAAGCAGGAAGGCAAAAATGGCTACTACTGCAAAGGCAGGCTTCGCTAAGGGGACAATGATATTCAGATATATTCTAAAATGACTCGCCCCATCGACTTTCGCGGCTTCACTAAAGTCATTCGGTATTGATAGGAAAAATTGTCTCATTAGAAATATAAAAAAGGGCCAACCTGTCAAATATGAAGGAACAATGAGCGGTTTGTATGTATTGAGCCAGTGAAGGTTCCTGAATACTACGAATAATGGAATTATCGTCACCTGTGGTGGTATCATCATCGTGGCAAGAAGTAGTATGAAGAAAAAATCTCGTCCAGGCCAACGTAGTCGGGAAAATGCGTATGCAACAAGCGAGCCTGAAGTCAAATAACCAATGATGCACATCAGCGTGATGAAAACTGTATTGCGTGTGTATAAAAGCACAGGCATCGTCTTGAATGCCGCAGTATAATTGCTCCATTTGACTGGATTGGGAATCCAGGCAGGAGGCGTAGTAAAGACCTGTGCAGGTGTCTTCAACGAACTCGATAGCATCCATAAAAACGGAATAATCATAATAGCCCCGATAGCTGTCATCGTAAGATAATGCGTAATCGTAATAAAATCTTTATGTCTTATCTTTTTCATTTTTACCCCTTATTCTATTCCTCTACCACAATGGTAGAAGGATTTGTAGGGGTGCGCTCTCTGTAGGTAGAGATGCAAAGCATTGCGTCTCTACTTTTAGGGGGACATCCCTACATTTCTTCACTTCTATTTCGGTGTTGCGTACTCATAATAAACTCGACTACCAACAACCTTGAATAAAAACAGTGTTATTCCTAATGTAAATAAAAATAATAACCATGCCATTGCTGAGGCTGTCCCCATCTGATAATCCAAGAATGATTTGTTGTAAAGCTCAAGATTATAAAATAACGTTGAATTCAAAGGACCTCCTTGTGTCATTACATACGCTTCTGTAAATACCTGAAAGGAACTGATTATCTCTACTATTGTTAATAAAAAGAGAATACTCGATATTTGAGGTATCGTGATATGTCTGAAACGACTCCACCACCTCGCACCATCTATCGCCGCAGACTCATACAATTCCCGAGGTATCGAATTCAAGCCTGCAATAAAGATTATCATTCGCCCCCCACCTACCGACCATAAGCCCATAAAAACTATGGCAAGCTTTGATGATTTTTCGCTCTGTAACCATAACGGTCCTGGTATCCCAAACCAACCTAAAAACTGATTCACTAATCCGTATTGAGGGTTATATAACCACATCCATATAACGGATAGAGCTACACCTGAAACAATGGAAGGAAGATAATAAAGAGTTCGAACGGTGTAGACACCGGGCATTGGGCGAGCTACAAGCATCGCAATGAATAAAGAACCGACAATGACTATAGGAACTCGAAAAATTGTGTAATAAAATGTATTATAGATAGATTTATAAAAGTTGGGTGATTCAAACAAGAGAAACTTATAATTTGCAAAACCAACAAACATCGGTGGACGTAACACATCATATCGACAAAAACTATAATAGAAGGAAAGAAAAATTGGCACGACTCCGAAAACAATAAAACCAAAAATCCACGGACTCGCATATATATAGCCTAATATACCTTCTCGTCGCTCTATGTAAGAACAAAATCTTCTGACACTTTTCATTAATTTTCACCCCTAAATTTTATTGCAAACTTTTTCCCAGAAACAAACAATAATTATTTTAAAGAACATTGTCCAGCCAAAAATAATTAATCCTATCCAATAATAAAACTTTCTCAAAAATCAATCTCGCCTTTTTACCTTCCTCTACTCAATATTTCAGAAATCTCAATATTAAAACAAAAGGGGGGAAAAATTCTTTTCCCCCCTTGAAAATTGATATTTTTACTAACTATCAAGAATTTAATTGAAATGTGTAAACAGTATTTACACTTCCAACTATTATAAATTAATAAATCATCCAATCGGAAACGGGTGAACCTGTTTCAAGGTCTTTTATTAGCTCATTTTTGTCTGGTGGGACATACGCACTAGGTAAACCACCCTCCCAATACATAGTATCCAAGAAAAGGCTGCCAGATGATACAATGATAGACCAATCCTTAGCAGTATCACTTACATCCGCAGTTCCCAATGGGATAGACAATCCTGGAGTTTTACTATTGACATAAAAATATGCACCATGCGTAACACCGGTTTGGTTAACTTCAGGGCGAGTATCATTATCAGCTGCAGTATTTTTTTGAACTTGAACCGTAATGAATTTCCAGTCGATAGTATTAGTAATTGTGCCAATAGTAGCAGAAGTACTACCTACCGAATCTTCACCAGCTACAATGTTTACTATAGAACCATCGGACACAAATTTAACATAGAATGAATAACTTAGTGTATCCAATGTCCAATTCCAGCGGAAGATACCTACATCACCTGCTGAGGGTATAGAACCTAAACTTACAGCAAATTGAAAATATTGAAATGGACCATTCTTTTGATCCTGATACGGCTGTGTTACATATACACTTTGCGCTGCTGATAATTGGTAAGAATAAGTTCCATCAAAAGCTCGAGATGTGGTTATAGTTCCATTAGCTGTAAGATTCACCGGATTGGTATTTGCATTGTAAGAGTATACGTCCACATCGTCAAACGCTGTTCCATCATCAAAATTTTCATCCATCCACACATTAGCAAAACTAAAATTGGCAAATAGCAAAATAGCTAAAATTAAACTTAAACGAACTAACTTCATCTTTTATTCTCCTTTCATTTATGAATGAAGTGAAGTAATTTAATTTATCTCACCCCCTTTCTATAATCACCATTTTCTTCCTTTATTAACTATATATATTAACAATATATAAAAACTGTATATACACACTAATAATCTTTGTCAATAGAAATTTTCTTAAAACATTAAAAAATAATAGGGCGGTTCAGAACTAATACAAACAATCAAATAAAATGCACTATGGCTTCGTAAACTAATTAAGGACAATACAATAATTTAGCCTAAATCCTTACGACAATACATAATTACTTTTGAGGGGCGACTTGTATATTGTATATACAGTTCCTCAAAATAAAATTACATCATCTAAGCATTGTAAGGAACAGGTCCCTCCTATTCCCTACAAAAATATTTATGCATTTTATTTGTGATTGTTTAAAAAGTCACAAAACAAGACCTCTGAAATACTACGAGATTCTTCGCTTCGCTCAGAATGACACACCCTTACCCTTCCCTCTCGTATAGAGGCTGTGTCGTAATGTGGCGATGCGATTTATCGCTCACTACATATATTGTCGGATGAATCCGACCGCTACAACATATTGTGGTGTCATTTTGGAAAAACCGAATTGCGACACAGCCTCATAGGGTGAGGGAAAGGGTGTCCAGAGATAAAAGCATTGCTAACAGCTTTATGTCAGTATTTCAGAGGTCTCAATTTCTAATAATTGCAGAAAGAGCTTTACAAAACTGATCTTAAGGTGAGCTAAATAGATTAGGATGAAGTTTGAATTTCAAGAGGGTAAGAAAAATATCACCAGTGGGATTTGAACCCACGTTACCGCCTTGAGAGGGCGGCGTCCTGAACCGGACTAGACGATGGTGACATAATAATAAATTTATGTGGAAACACTTCCCTAAATAAGTGACTAAATTCCTGATGGCTTTGATAATAGTGTGCCACTAAAATTTAATCCGCGTGATTGCCTTAACAAAATGGCTGGGGAGGAAGGACTTGAACCCTCGATCTTCTGATCCAGAGTCAGACGTCTTACCAACTCGACCACTCCCCAGCACTTTTTCCACATCATTTTATCGACAGTTTTTTTCTACCAGATTACATTTTTCTCTGTCAAGACCAAAATGGATTTTTGTTTTAACCACGAATCACACTAATTGACACAAATTAAAGTATTTCACGCAGAGACGCAGAGTTCGCAGAGAAATAAGATTAATATTATTATTCTTTTAGATTCGTGACGATTCGTGAAATTCGTGGTTTCTTATTTTCTTCTTGGTATGATTATTTTATTATCTTAAATTAACTTGACTATCAAGTTTGAATCTAATAATTATATTTTTATTATGACAGCTAAAATCACCGAAATCGCATCAATCATCGAGGAAATTGCCCCGATGAAACTCGCTGAGGATTGGGACAATATCGGACTAATCATTGGCGATTATAATCAAGATATAAAAAAGATATTAATTGCTCTTGATATCTCTTCTGAAGTGGTAAATGAGGCTAAACAACTTAAAGCGGATTTAATTATTACACATCATCCTCTGATTTTTTCTCCCATCAAAAAAATTACTCAGTGTTCTTACACTACAAAAATAGCTATTGAACTCATCAAAAATAATATAAGTGTTTATACAGCCCATACAAACCTCGATAAATCGCCATTCGGAACGAGTTATTCCCTCGCTAAACTTTTAGGATTACAAAATACTTCTTATCTCAAACTCGATACGACATTTCGTATGTTTAAATACGTAGTTTTCGTTCCTGAAGGTCACGAGGCAAAAATCATCGATGCCATTGCAAGTGCGGGTGGTGGGATTATCGGGAAGTATTCTCATTGTTCCTTTATGACTTCAGGAACAGGCACGTTCAAGCCTTTAGAAGGAGCAAATCCAACCATCGGTGAGGTGGGTAATTTAGAAAAAGTAAGTGAGAATAAAATTGAAGCGATTGTTAATGAAAATTGTATTAACAAAGTTATAGAATCAGTCAAAAAAGTTCATCCCTATGAGGAAGTTGCTTACGATATCTTCCCACTGGAAAATAAAGATGACAGATTCGGCGAAGGAGTAAGAGGAGAATTATCGACTCCGATAACTGTGGAGAATTTTGCTGTTGAGATTAAGAAAAAATTAGGATTGGAAAGATTAACAATTGTTGGTGATTTGAAAAAGAAAGTCAAAAAGATTGGGATTTATACAGGAAGTAGTGAAGGGATTTTAAAAGATTCATCTTTGAAGTCTATTGAACTTTTAGTTACAGGTGATGTCAAATATCATAATGCCATAAAAGCGAAAGAAGAAGGACTCGTCATTATCGATGCGGGACATTATGGAACGGAAAAAGTTGTTTTGCCATACCTAAGAGATATCATCTCAGAAAAACTCAAGGGGAAAATTGCTGAAAATAATATTTTCTTATCCGCGATTGATAGTAATCCTTTCGTTATGATTTAATTATAAATAGAGAACTCTGAAATACTACCTAAAAGTGAGTTTGTTTTATCATTAATACTTTTACCGCTGACAACTATTCCCTCACCCCAAACCCTCTCCCAATGGGAGAGGGAAGGGTAAGGACGTGTCATTCTGAGTGAAGCGAAGAATCTCACTCAATATTATTTTTCATTAGTATTTCAGAGATTTCAAGTAAGGAGAAATAATTATGCGCCCAAGATTAAACTTCCTAATTTTTCAATTAATAATCATTGCTGTCTTTATGTTCAATCAAATATACTGCCAACAAAAAGAATCTGGAAAAACCCCGCAACAGACAATTTCATCATCGGAACAAACAGCAAAAACGCTCCGATTCAAGAAATTTAGTTGTGTTGATACACAAGGCATCGGCATTGAAGCCTTTAGTATGCTCATCCCATCAGACTGGCAATTTGACGGTGGGATTCAATGGGTTCTCGATAATCCCGCGATGCCTGCAAGAGCCGCTTTCCATGTTTATAATCCTAAAGGTTCAGAAGAATTTGAAGTCTTCCCCAACCAGCCATTTTTCTGGACAAATAATCAGATGCTTCTCTACACATTTCCCGTTGGCTCTAAATATTTTGGCAATGAAGTTCATCCACAAGTTGGTCCAATTGAAGCACTCAAGGAAATTATCTTACCAAGATTCAGAAATAATGTTTCTAACTTAAGAATTGCGAATGAACAATTGTTACCCGAACTTGCGAAAGCACTTGGGGCAGGCACTCAGAGCCAACCCGGAGTAACTAATTCCGCAGAAGGTGCGAAAATACGAATCGAATATAACTATAATGGGAAAAATATAGAAGAAGAAATTTACGGTGTAGTCGAATCGTTCGCATTCTCATTCCCAACAATGAATGGCACAGTTACCAATAATAACTGGACAGTTGATTATATCTTCTCCTTCAAATCAGAAAAAGGAAAACTCGATGTAAACGCCAAACTTTTCCAGACAATTAGTTATTCTTTCAGAATAAATCCTCAATGGTTTAATAAATACAGTCAACTTGTCGAATACCTGATTCAACAACAGATTCAGCAGATTCACAACATCGGTCAGATTAGCAAAATCATCAGTCAGACTAACAATGAAATTTCTGATATGATGATGGATTCCTATAATAAAAGGCAAGCAGTCAATGATGAAATCTCCAAGAATTTTAGCCAATACATCAGAGGTGTGGACGAATACTACAATCCTGTAGAACAGAAATCTGTGGAACTTCCCAGTGGATATAATAATGCGTGGGCAAATAGTCTTGGTGAATACATCGTTTCTGATAGTCCCGGCTTCAATCCGAACATCGACTCAAACCTCAACTGGCAACAGATTGAGAGGAAAAAATAATTGAATTAATCTCTATGTGGAGTGCGGTAGCTTGCTACCGCATTATATAGGGAACGGTCGTGACTGTTTCTTACAATGCATATTTAACCGCAAAGGATTCAAAGAAGGCGTAAGTAACGTAGAGAAAAGAATTAGTGATGAGTTTTGTAGCCCTGACTCTTTTGTCAGGGACAAAATCCCATTATATTTTAAACAACTTTAAAAAACAAAGTCTTAATTTAGTCACTCCGATTTATTTCCTTATTTTCTTTCATTTGCTCTTTTGATTTCTTGCTTACATTTTCCCATTTACTTAATAGCTTATAAATGAACCATAAAAGAAAAGGAAATGGAATGAATACGGGTTTTATTGAACACCCCTCTGGTGATGTACTCCAATTATGAAGCCGAGAAAACCCAAATCCGAAATACCATAGTATTTCAGCTGAAAGATAAAGGAATAAAATTATAATAAAAAATAAAAGAAGACAAATTATTGTTTGTTTGATAAGGATAACCATATTCTTTTCACTAAAACTTTTATTAAACAATAATTTTATTGATTTCTGCTCTAAATGTTTCAAATGTATTTATTGCATTTTCTACAAGCCTTTCCAATCGGTCTGGGTAGAGTTCAAGCACATAAGTATGGCTGAACAAGTGTCTAAATGCAAGGAAACTTTTAAGTGTTTCTCCCAAAGATTTAGAAATAATTCTTTCATTCATTGCTGTAAATAGTAAGTCTTTATGCCAGGATGCGCCTTCTGGAATTTGAATATTCTTTACTTGAAATATCTGCTTTAGGATATTCTCTATGCCGTTATAAAAATTGTGTAGTAAAGCCGCAACGCCTGCCAATTCTAATTCCGAAAGTTCTGATAAAGGTTTTACTGGAAGAGAAGCAAGCGTTTTCTCTATTGCCTCATATTCTGCATCTATTCGCTTTTTGTAATCAGCCATAGAGAAGGACTCCTTCTTGTTGAACAAGTTGGACGAATTTTGAAGTACCTGAAAGCTCAATTAAATCGACTGGTTTGGATAAGGCGAATAAAAGCTCTCCATAAAACTTATAAAAATCATACGCAGATATACCCTCTACAGCAATGTCAATATCTTTACTCTCTTTATCAGGTAATAGAGAAGAACCGAAAAGTAGTATTTTTTTGACATTATATTTTTGGGCAATTTCCCTAATTATGTTTTTGTCTGTTTCGGAAATCATTTTAAAATTACACCATTTTTCATTTTATTTTGTGATTATTTAAAAACTCATAAATGTGTGATTGCTTCACTCATTAACATTCACTCACAATGACACCGCAATAGATTGTGTAGTGTCATTGCTAACGGTCTTCTCATGAAGCAATTCCTTTTTTAAACTATCATTTATTATTTTATCAAAGTAAAATATAAATCTTACATAGATATTTGTCAAGGTTCAAAAAATTTAAATTACTAAGATATTAGTGAAAAAAATCTTTTTTATAAATTTGTGTGATTCGTGGTTTCTTCTATTTTAATGTTTTTTACTGGCTAAGAAAATTCCTATTTCCTATGATAAAAACGTTGAAATATTAATCCCAACATCTTAATCTCCTTCCCAACTATGAAAAAATTATTATCAACCTTATCAGGAATCGAATATCCCTTCGACAGAATTGAAGAATTTGCAGATAATGGTGAATCACTTGAAGTTTTTATTCCCAATCTAAACAAGGCAAAGATAAAGGCAGGGAAATATCTCTGGGAGCGGTTCTCAGACTTTCTGCCTTTTGATAATATGGATGAAAGTTCATCATTAGGAGAAGGAAACACACCGCTTTTGAAGGCTCCCAAACGTCTTCAGGAATTTATAGGGATTCCCAATCTTCTCTTAAAAAATGAAACGCAAAATCCGACAGGAAGTTTCAAAGATAGAGGCTCGCTCACCTGCATTTTTATGGCAAAGGAATTGGGTGAAAAGGTCACTGCGACTATCTCAACAGGAAATATGGGACACTCCATCTCCGCTTATGGAGCTAAATCAGGAATTGAGGTTATTGTTTTTATCCCGGAATTTGTCCCTAAAGAAAAAATTATTCCAATGGCAATGCACAGTGCATCTATTATCAAAGTTATCGCTCCTGATTATTCTGAAATGAAGAAAAGAGTTTTGGAACTGGCAAAGGAACTCAATCTCAGAATTGTCTCGGGAAATGGTTCTATAAGAGTCGAAGGATATAAGCTCACATCATTTGAGATGTTCGAACAGATGGAAGGAAAAGTTCCGGATTATATCGCAGTTCCGACCTCTGCTTGTGGGCATATCCGAGGCTTATTCAAAGGCTACAGAGAACTAAAAGCAGCGGGCTTGATAAACCGATTGCCCAAAATGATTATTGTTCAGGCAAAAAACAATAGCCCGATTGTGAGTGCAATTAAACAGGGCAAGAAAAACATCATTCCATTCACAAACTTTTACACAATCGCAGAAGCAATAACTTCCGGAAATCCTATGGGAGGAGATGAAATTATCAACAAAGCTTATCAATATAGCTGGCTTGCCGAAGATGTAACTGAAGAAGAAATTCTCGAATCCCAGCGAGAACTTGCCAAATCAGGATTCTTTGTTGAACCCTCATCCGCAACGTCTCTTCACGCAGTAAAAAAACTCAAACAAGCAGGAAAAATTCATCCAGAAGAAACCGTCATCCTGATGTTAACAGGCTCAGGATTGAAAGATATGAATGTGTTTAAATATTACAAGTTTAGTCTTATTGAAAGTAATATTGACACGATTTCTCAAGATGTATATAAAATCCTAAATTAAAAATCTCTGAAAAACTATGCGCGATATTTGTATCACAATTTTATGCAAGATAATATATTTTAAAAAAATCCGTGGACAATAATTTGTGAAAATCTGTAATCCCTCACCATAACGATGCCTACGCATATTTCTAAGAGAGATTTGAATATGAAGAGTAAAAAGATTATATTTCTTTTCTTTTCGATAATACTTATCGGTTTAACTTTTTATATTAGCTCTTGTAAAAAACAAACACCGTCTACCAAAATTAATCCGCAAGATAATGCATACTATTTCATACAAAACTTACTTACCTTTGATCTTGAAACACAGCTTAAAATGTTTCCCGACATACTTAATTATAATTATTTTATTCCCCCGAAAAAATCATTGGTTGGTAATTATTTAAAACTGTTAATAATGACAAGAGTTTTGGGGGTTGAATCCATTTTTCTTATGATTGAAGGCAAGAAGGAAAAATCATTAGAACTTATTGTCTCTAATTATCATCTTGGAACTTTATTAATGCAGAGTAATATTATAGATCAATTAATAGGAATAGCATTCAATGACATTGCTGCCAAAAATTTAGAGATTTATGCGCTTAATTGTTGTGAAGCACAAGAAGATTTTCTACTCTTATGGAAAGCAATGGAAGAATTGAATGCACAGGTAAGAAAACCCCACATCTGGGAATGGTATTATTTGAGGAATCCAATTCCATATTTTGGAAATGCAAAAGAAGTTAACACACGATATAAGATTTCTATGGCTAAATTTCAGCTTGTCCGATTGGCAACAGCAGTCAAATATTATCTTGTTGAGAATGGAAAGTTTCCACAGGAATCGAAAGATTTCGTGCTACTTTCATCAGAGAAAACTCCCGAAGACCCATTTATTTCAAAACCGTTAAAATTTATTTCTCATCCTGATTCAATGACTTGTTATAGTGTTGGACCTGACAAAGCTGACGATTTTGCCCAAATATCTTACGATTCAACAAATGGCACTGTAAGCAATGGAGACATAATTGTAAAGATACCTAAAGAGTACGAATTTCCCTTTCCACGTGATGGAGTAAAAGCCTCCACTGCTGATGAATTTCGAAAACTATTCCCCAATGGATTGCCAGATGACCCATTTGCTAATTATAGGAATGTTCCCCTCAGTATTACTAACTCAACTCCTGTTTATGTTTATAGTTATGGTCCAGACACAGATCAAAAACGAATTAAACAAATTGGTGATAGCTATATCCCAACCGTTCACTATGACCCTACAAATGGAACTACAAGCTATGGCGACCTTTTTATCATCATTCCACAATAGTGTTAATTATATTTCATAGGTCTCAAATTTAAATTGAATTTTCAAATACCTTCCTTTAATAAATTCTAAACAATTAATTTTCCTCCTGTCTCAAAATCTTTTTTCAGGAGAAAAGAAAAATGAAAAAGTGTTTATTGATAATTTTAATTCTCATATCATCTTATTACTCAGCCATTGCCTGCAGTTCTGCAATAATTTCTGGAAAAGCAACGTCTGATGGCAGACCTTTGCTCTGGAAACATCGCGATGCAAGAGAAGATGAAAATAACCTTATGTATTTTACCGGTGGAAAATACGATTTCATCGGACTTGTTAACACTCAAGATACCAATGGCACTCAGGTCTGGTCAGGGAGTAACAGTGTCGGATTCGGTATAATGGATACAAATGCTTATAATCTCAAGAAGAGCGAAGAATACAAAGAACCTATGGATCAGGAAGGTTTCTTTATGAAAGATGCCCTTGGTAAATGTGCTACACTATCCGACTTTGAAAAGATGCTCGACGAAACCAAAGGTAAGCGAGGTGTTCAAGCTAATTTTGGTGTCATCGATGCAAAAGGTGGTGCCGCTTATTATGAAGCCACCCCTGATTCATATGAAAAATTCGATGTCAACGACACAAAAGTCGCACCAGCAGGCTATTTGATTCGAACTAATTTTGGTTTCAGTGGTGAAACGGCTTATGGTGGTGGATATATTCGTTATCAAACACTCGAAGAAATTTTTCTATGGAATTGGTTGAATAGAAATCTTTCGCTTGAATTCCTTTTGCTTGATGCCACACGTTGTCTGAAACATTCCTTGTTCAAGACAGACCTTTATCAAATGGATTTGCCGTATGATAGCAATCAGACTCATTATATCTTCTTAAGAGATTATATAGTTCAAGGCGGTTCTGTTTCAACAATGGTTATTCAAGGAGTAAAACCAGGCGAAGACCCACAACTCACAACTCTATGGACAATTCCAAGTTTCCAATTAACTTCACTCACAGTTCCCACCTGGGTTTCCGCGGGTAATCAATTACCAAAAATTGCAATTTCAGAAAATGGTGAATCCGCTTCCATTACGAAATGGTCACTATCGTTTAAGCAAAGAGCATTCCCTTTGCACACACGTGAAGGGATGGAGTATCTAAATCTTTCTAAAATTTTAAATAAAAAAGGCGATGGCATACTGCAAAAATTAATTCCTGAAGAACAAAAAATTATCACTCAAACAAATGAGCTGATAGAAAAATGGCGAAAAGAAGGATTCAGCAAGGATGAAGCATTAAAACATTACGAATGGCTCGATGAATTCATTACCGAGTTTTACAAAAATAATTTTAACATTGAGTAATTTATTGCTGCATGTCTCGTTCCCAAGCCCCTGCTTGGGAATGAACTATGACCCGAAGCCCCTGCTTCGGTAAAAAGGTGTCAAAGCTGGGGCTTTGACATATATATTTCTGTTCCCAAGGTAGGCCTTGGGAACAAGACACACACGGCTAATTAAAACTTTGGGAACAATAATCCTTAAAAATTTACAATCAAATTCCTACAATTTAACATATAATAACATCCATTGTTTCCTCTCCCCTTGTGGGAGAGGATTAAGGAGAGGGGTAAGAAATATAACAAATAGCAAAACGAAAAATTTCCTGAATGATATTTGTTAGGAGAGACTATGAACTTTTTAGAATTCATCCAAATTCAAAAAATCGTTCTACTTGATGGCGCGATGGGGACTCAATTAGACAAACACGGTTTAATGGGTCGCGGAATAGCTAACCTTATAGCACCTGAAGAGGTTTTGGAAATTCATCGAGAATATGCCCAGTGCGGATGTAATGTTCTGACTACCAATACACTTATAATGAACCGAATCTATATCGAAACACACAATGTTGGCGTTGATGTGCAAGATGTTAACAGAGTCGGAGTCGAATTAGCAAGACAATCAGCTAATAATAATCAATATATTTTAGGTGACATCAGCTCTACCGGACAAATGCTTGAACCTTATGGAACTTACCAAGAATCCGAGTTCTATGACACATTTAAAGAACAAGCTGAGATTTTAGCTGAAGTAGGTGTTGACGGATTTATCATCGAAACTATGTTTGATTTGCGAGAGGCTCTATGTGCACTTCAATCCTGCAAGGATAATTTTTCGCTTCCCGCAATTGTCTCAATAGCTTTTATGACTGAGACAAAAGGTGGAAGGACAATTATGGGCAACTCTGTGGAAGAGTGTGCTCAAAAACTTTCGGATGCTGGTGCGGATATAATTGGCACAAATTGCGGTGACCTCGATCCCTCTCAAATGGCTGTGATTGTATCATTATTTAAGTCGACAACATCATTACCAATTTTAGCCCAACCTAATGCAGGAAAACCTAAACTTGTAAATAATCAGACAATTTTTGATATGACCCCCGAGACATTTGCTGCAGGTATCGTTGAATGTATAAAATCAGGTGCAAAAATTGTGGGTGGTTGTTGTGGAACAACTCCCAGGCATATTCAAGCTGTAGCTGAAATCCTAAAGACGAATAAATTATAAATAATTGAGACCTCTGAAATAATATGTTTTTATAATTGTGGTCCTTCCGAACTTGTTTCGGAATCTGAATTGGGATGCTGAAACAAGTTCAGCATGACAGACTAAGCAACCTCGCCTTTAGTTGCAAAATGGCAGTTTTTCAGAGATCTCTACTTGAGACTTTAAAAAACTAAAGCTGTAACGGTCGGATTTATCCGACATTAATTAATTTGATTAGTGGATAAATTCTTATTGTTTTTCTTTATAGCTTTCGTGAATTAAAAATATTGAGTTAGAGGAGACTGTTAATGTCTAAAAAAAATCTTTTAATTTATCAACGAATTTTATAGATTTAATTCTTTGTTCTTTATTTACAGTGTATTCAATTATAGATGGAGGACTTGCTATGGCACAAGAAGTGAAGATAGAAAAGGTTGCAGATAATCTTGTCTTTCCTGAAGGTCCTGTCTGGCATCCTGATGGGTATCTTCTTTTTTCAGATGTCCAAGATGCCACAATTCAAAAGCTGAAACCAGAAGGTGGCACTGAAACCTGGTTCAGTAAAGGGAAGAAGACGAATGGTTTAATCTTGAGTAATGACCGCACAAAGATTTATGCCTGTTGCTATTCAGAAAGAGAATTGCTTGAGATTGATTTGAAGACGAAAGAGTGTAAAGTTCTTGCCAAAGAATTTAATGGGCGTGAATTGAATAATGTGAATGATGTAGGTATTGATGCTGAAGGCAATGTCTTTTTCACTGACCCAAAGTGGGGTCCAAAAGAAAATGATGTGCAAGGTATTTATTGCTATTCAAAAGATGGTATCTTAACTTTAGCGGCAAAAGTTGATAACCAACCGAATGGACTTGTCGTGAGTCCTGACCAGAAATGGCTTTACGTAGACCGTTCTGGAGGAGATGATATTTGGCGATATAAACTCGGAAAAAATGGAAAATTATCAGAAGGTATTCAGTGGGTGAAATTAGAACCTGGCGCAGAACCTGATGGAATGACTATTGATAGCAAAGGAAATTTATATGTTGCTCAAGCAGGGAATGGAAAAGTTTGTGTAATATCACCTGAGGGGAAAATCTTACAACTTATTCAAGTCGTCCCACGCCTCACCACAAACTGCGAATTTCAAGGAGATAATGAAAGTATCCTTTACGTAACCTGTGGTGGCAAACAAGGTCAACGTCTTGGTTCAGTATACAAATTAACTTTTCCTAATAAGAATTTTTAAACAATTACAATAAAAATTAATTGACTTTTTATATACTCTTTTCTATATTTGTTTTTAAAATAACAATTATTCAGAGTTAAAAAATGATAAAGGCTGTTAAATAGTCTGTGCGTAATGCAAACATTGTCAAACATGCCGATTGTCACACCTACCACTATTCGTTCACTACTCACTTGCTGGAAGGCGGTTACGATATTCGAATGGTCCAGGAACTTCTGGGCCATAGTGACGTCAAGACAACGATGATCTATACCCATGTCCTCAACCGAGGACCCGGCGGGCGTTCGCAGCCCGGTTGACGAGCTATGAGGCAATCGCAGAGGTTTTTATGTTGATTCATATAAGACATCATGATAAAACACTCCAAGAGTCGCAATGGGCTGGTGCTGAAAGAGTTACGGCTTCCACCATCGCCGCAGCAACGGCGTGTTATATAGACAGGAAAACGAAACTCCGCATTTTATGCGGGTCAATCTAATTATTGTTAGCTGGTAGATTTGAGAAAGGAGCCCATATGGCCATACGAGATACTCTGGAAGCAATGATTCCCGAATCAATCAAAAAAATTATTCGCCCAATACGGAATCGTTTCATTAAGAAATATGATGCCGAATTATCTTTTTGGAGAAGCAGACTCAAAATCGACAACGGTCGAATTAAGAACTACGATTACGAGCAACTGATGCTGGCAATGGCAGGAGAAACTACGGACGACTTCCTGAAGGGAAAGATCATTGCTGATTTTGGCTGTGGACCACTCGGCACCTTGGCTTGGGCTGATTCAGCGTTGCTACGAATTGGGATTGATGTGCTTGCAGATCGATATGCCGATGAGTTCAAAGATAACATTACTTCTCATGGAATGATCTACTTGAAGTCCACTGAGAAAGTGATTCCTTTGCCTTCAGGCTTTGTCGATATAATGTTTACTCGAAATGCAATGGATCATGTCGACAATTTCTCAATTATGTGTAATGAAATCGTGCGAGTCTTGAAACCAGGCGGGGAGTTTATAGGCTGTTTTAATCTGGAAGAACCTCCTTCGCCTTGCGAACCTCAGCAACTTAATGAAAAAGTCATTAAGGAGAATTTGCTGAGCAAACTGGAAGTTCAATCCTACCGAATAACCGAGAAGGGGCCCAAAGAAAACCAATATGCACCCTTTTTCATCAATGGAAGTTTATCCTATAGACCAGGCCAAGAAGGTTTCCTTTGGGTTAGAGCAAGGAAACCCAGCTAACAAAACGCTCCACCGGACGGCAATTCCGCTATACTCCATTGCTGCCGGTGAGCTTTATCGTTATCTTCAAAAAGAGTCTATCGAGTGGGATGGAGCTTAATTTATGAAATTTAGTAATGATTTTTTATGTATGACGAATAGAATATTTTTTGTTAGAACTTAGGGGATTGATATACAGCATTAATATTAATACAACTATATAAGAACAAATGTTCAGTTTCATAATGAATTATTACAGTTTAAGGGAAAGGGTAAACAACTTTTATTGAATAAGTTAATCGACTAACATCGGTTTCAACTTGACAAAACCGCTGTGCATCAATTTAAATTCAGTGAAAAATTTTAAAGTTTGGTTCGTTGTATTAGATTTAGTGTAAGCGGTTTTGTAGGTTAACATTAGAATTAGGAGAAAATAATTTTAAAATAGGAGGGTATATGCAAAATACATATACAGCAGTAATTAAACAGGAGGGTAAGTGGTGGATAGGATGGATCGAAGAAATTCCAGGGGTAAATTGCCAGGAAAAGACAAAAGAAAAATTACTTGAAAGCCTGAAAATAACATTGAAAGAAGCTTTGGAATTCAATCGACAAGATGCACTTAAAGAAGCAGCATCCAACTATTGTGAAGAACTGGTTAAAGTATGAAACGCAAAGAAGTTATTAAATATCTGACCAAGAAGGGGTGTGCATTTCTAAGAGAAGGAGCAAACCATTCATGGTGGTGGAATCCAAAACAAAATAAAAGATCATCTGTTCCACGGCATACAGAAATTAATGATATTCTAGCTAAGAAGATTTGTAAAGATTTAGGAATTCCATCAATAAAATAACTTCTAACCAATTGTTGCAGCGGACAGAGTTCCGCCGCTGCTGAACCAGAGCATTATCTTCAAAAAAAGAAATTCTATAGAAGAGGAAGGAACTTGACTTCTGAAAATTAGCAATGATTTCTTTCTATGTATGACAAGGAGGTAAATATTTATGCGTAGAATGTTACTTGGATTTATGATTCTTTTTTTAATGTGTGTCTCTTTATATCCACAACAAGCTCTGCCAACTCAATCTGATGAATTGGAGAATATTGCGAAAGAGTTCGTCAATTTGTTAGTTCAGGAAAATTTTTCTGATGCGGTGAAAACTTTTGATGCTACAATGTCATCAGTAATGCCACCCAAGACATTGCAGGAAACGTGGACTGCACTCATAAAACAGGTGGGCATATTTAAGAAACAGATTTCTACACGAAAAGTGAAGTATCAGCAATACGATATAGTATTTGTGACTTGCCAATTTGAACGGACTACACTGGATATCAAAGTTGTATTTGATAGTTCTAAAAAAGTTGCTGGTCTTTTCTTTGTTCCGAGTCAACCTTCTTACTCATACTCCCCACCACCATATGCGAAACCTGATTCCTATAAGGAAACGGATGTCGTTGTAAAATCTGGAAAGTGGGAACTACCCGGAACATTAACCATCCCTAATGGTAAAGGACCATTTCCTGCTGTTGTCCTTGTGCATGGTTCTGGTCCGCAGGATCGTGATGAAACGATAGGTCCAAATAAAACATTTCGTGATTTAGCATTCGGACTGGCGTCCAGCGGGATTGCTGTATTGCGATATGAAAAACGCACAAAACAATATGCTAAACTCCTTGCTCAGATGAAAGAGAGTATCACGGTCAACGAAGAAACAATCGAAGATGTATTATCCGCCGTTTCACTGTTGAGAGAAACGTCAAGTATTGACAAGGACAGGATTTTCGTCCTTGGGCATAGCCTTGGCGGAATGCTCATTCCTCGAATTGGGCAAAAGGACACACAGATTGCCGGTTTTATAATTATGGCAGGCACAAACCGACCATTAGAAGATGTCATCCTCGAGCAATTAAAATATATATTTTCTCTTGATAATCGCATCGACGAGGATGAACAAAAGCAGCTTGACCAACTGAAACAGCAAGTAGCTCTTGTTAAAAGTCAAAATTTATCGAAGGAGACAGCTTCAGATATGCTTCCATTTGGAGCCCCTGCAAATTATTGGTTAGCTTTGCGTGGTTATGATCCAGCCAAGGAAGCAGCAAGTCTAAAGGCACCAATATTGATTTTGCAAGGACAACGTGATTATCAAGTTACGATGGATGATTACAAGAGATGGAAGGATACTTTGTCTTCGCGACAGGACGTCCAATTCAAATTGTATCCAACACTCAACCATCTTTTCATCGCTGGCGAGGGTAGAAGTGAACCCGCAGAATACGAAAAGGCGGGTTATTTGGACAAGGTTGTGATTGACGATATCTCTAACTGGATAAAAAGCTTCAATAAGGTCAAAGCAATCCAATAAGCCAAACACAAGAGAATGCGCTTAATTTCAATATTTGTAACGCAGGCACCTTGCCTGCCTTAATAATGCCGACGGGACGTCGGCGCTACAATGAATTTTCAACAATTACGGTAACAATTAATTGACTTCTAATATATTCTTTTCTATATTTGTTATTATTTTTAAATTAACAGTTATTGGGTGAATATGCATTAGCATTTCACGGCGTGCCTCGATACACAGGGGATTTGGATATTTTTATTAATCCATCTGCATATAATGCATAGAGGATTTTTAAAATACTTGGTGAATTTAGACTCCTGAATGATGAAACATTCGGGAGATTTATATAGACAAAAACAGTCTGCCTTTACAGGTTTATATAGACTGTATATGTATTGTTCGGCAAGATGAGAGGAGGAATGGTCATGAGCAAAATCATCGTTTGGTTGGTCTTAATCGTGTGCGCGTGTGCTGTCGCGGCTGTCGCATAGAACAAAGTTATCTTCGATAATCAATCGGGTGAACCGGCACTGGTCAAATTGGTCGGGCCAACACCCAAGGAGGTCGAAGTCCCAACCGGTGCAAAAGTCGGCACTGACGCATCGGCAGGGCAGTACATCATCAAGATCAGATACGGCACTCCGGGCAAGTATCACTACTCAAAGGGCGAAGAGTTCGACGTAAAGGAAATGGCTACAAAACGATCTGAGACAACAATTACACTCCACAAGGTTGTGGCGGGGAATTATGATGTCGGTCCGATCTCGGAAGAGGAATTCGGGAAGTCAACGCCTCCAACGAGCGGTGATTCGACACAGGTCATTTTCGCCAAGTCCGAAGATGATAAGATCAACGGCATCCTATTCCATTTCAAACCACCGCAGTTTAAGAGTCTGAAAGACGACACCGATGTAGATATGGAGCAAGTTGACCCCGAAACGGTGGCGATCCTTGTTAAAACTGGGATCGAGATGGGAATGAATAGACCTGAATATGGAATCTACGACAAGGACCCTGAAAAGGGAGGAAAACTCATCGCAGTCGGATATGGCGCCGCTAAAGACTCAATGACTCCTCCTATTTTCAGAAGTGGTACACCAGGCGAAGTATTCTCCAACCTTGGAAAATATGCACAATTCGACTTTTCGAAAGGTGCGTTCTATGCGGTCGCCGCAGTTAACACAGAGGCAAAACAGCGTACACTCTCCTTGAGGCTCCTAAAGGCCGCGCCACAGGAAATCCTCAGTTGCAAGGAGCTGATGCTCGGAACCCCGCCGAAGCGATTTCAGGAGATGCGTTGTACCCCCCCCGCTCTTTTGCAAACCGGTGAGTTCCCCGCAAAGAGCCTTGTGGATCCGGCGGTGGCGATCTTCGTTCGTGAACATCTTCTAATGCCCGAATGGGGGTTGTATGAAATCAAGATCGATGGAGGAATCGGGGATTTGATCGCCAAAGGGAATCTCGACCGTGCGACAGGCAAGATTCGCTATAAGTTTATGAGCAATGCTGGTGATTTGGCGCGCGGCGTATACGAAAGCGACGGGAAGGGTCACGTGAAGGCTATTTCTTAATGAGAGACCTGCCAAACAACAGGGCGGAGGTGACGCGGACAGGCCCCCTGAGCGTTATCTTCAAAAAAAGAAAGTCTGTTGAAGTGGAGGGGGCTTAATTTGTGAAATTTAGCAATGATTTCTTTTTATGTATGACAAATAGAATATTTTTTTAGAACTTGCGGGCTGACTTCAATAAATGCATAAGCAAATATAAACTTATGTGGAATCCATAAATTTTTATTCCCATCTTTGTTCTGGACCTTCTACAAACACACTTGAAATCTAATTATATGATATAGAGATAGAGCTTTATCCCGTTAATCCTGTCAAATAATTTCGTGTTCGTTGTGTCGTTGTGGTAAGATTTTTTAAGTATCAGTCCTCTAAGGGGAAAAGGAACTCGTTTTAAAAAGTTTAATGTTTTAAGATGTCAATTTAATACAATGACCAATAAATTACGTTGGTGGAAGGTGAAAAATTCGCTGTGATTGATTTTGGTGAATTCATATTAAGAATTTCTGTGCTGTTTGTTGAGCTAAGATCACCCGTCCAGTTGTTAAATTTGTACCCACTTGCAGGAATCGCTTTAACCGTGATATCTTGATTTGCATCATACCAATCCGATGCTGGAGTTGAACCATCGCTTAGAGTGATAGCTCCCCCTACGGTAGGATTAGAAGCGGTCGTTAAAAAATATTGAGTTTTCCAGAGCCAGGTTAAAGTGCAATTTTGAGTTATCTCAAAGTTTACAGATGTTCCTGTGCCAGTTGAGGGTGTGAAACCAGTCCCACTCCAACCCATGCAGACATACCTTGTTCCTGATGGTCCATTAACAGTAGGATTGGTTATATAAGCATCGATACTTGACCCTGTAAAATAATTGTGACTGCCAGAAGAAGGAACAGGTGTATCATAAGCCGAATTAACAGTTAGAGAATATTTCGTAAAATCAAAATTAAGGTCGGTAACTTGTCCTGCAGTTATATTAAATGATTTTGTTATTTCATCACTATTATAGGAAGCGGTTGCCTGGTAATTATTCCCGGCATTGAGCTTCAGGAATGCATAGAATCCAGTCCCATCTGTCTTAATCGTTCCTGATGCACCATTGGAAAGCGTCACCGAAATTCCATCGAGAACTCCACTGGCGTTTCTTACAGTTCCACACAAGATTCCTTGTGTAGGGGATTCAATCCAGGAAGCCGTCGGGATATTTCTTCTTTGTGTAAAACAATCTGCACGAATGGTATACCAGAAATCATTTGCCGAATCGCCATCTTTGTTTGTCTGATGATAGACATAAAAATTCGAACCATTAATACCTGATGTATCAAGACCATAGAGTATTTGAGTAACACTATCGTGAATACTATTCATATAAATAGCAGGACCATTAACAGCATGCCGTCCTGCTTTGGTCGAAGCCAATTTTTGAACCCAATCACGATAGTCTTGTGCTTGATCAGTATAATACTCTCTCTTATAATTCATCATCACATTCATATCCAGAAGACCTTCGGACATAAAACCAACCCAATCTTGAAAGATTGAATTATAGGCTGAACTTTGTGTAAAATCACTGGGACAACCGCCCCATTGAATTGTTGCGGCAGACATCTTGCAATCCCACCTGATTTTCTTTATTGCCACGTAAACCTTTCTTCCCATCTGTCTGATTTGGTCACGACGAAAATCACAGAAGTCAGGGTCATCCGTTGCAGGTTGACCACTTTTCCCATAGAGTGCATTAAAACGTGCAATCGCTGTAGGATTGTAGCCCCAATTTGTTCCAGAATAACGGAAATAATCGAAATGAATACCATCAACATCATAATTCTGAACTATTTCAGTTACGACCTCAACAAGGTAATCTGTGACAGCTGGAACACCGGGGTCAAGATATTGATTACCGTCTGATGTATCCCCAGTATCAGTTTGACCTCTCCATTCAGGATGCTCACTAAGGACATGGTTAGAAGGGGGAGTCCCTTGTGAATCAGCCCAAACTCGGTAAGGAACAATCCAGGCATGAACCTCAATATATTGTTTTCCCCCTGATATGTCGTGAGCTTTAGAGATTATATCCGCAAGAGGGTCTGTATATCCGGATGCAATATTCGAGGCAAAAGGTTCTGTAGCACTAATATAATAGGCATCGCCAATCTTGCGAACTTCTGGAAAAATAATGTTGAGATAATTAGTGCGAGCCACGTTAATCATATCCGCAGTCTGTGTCGGTGATAAAAATCCTAATCCCCAGGAAAAAATCCACATTCCTTGATAGGCGTTACCATAAGTTGTTCCTGTTTTGACAAATTTAACTGCATCCGCTATGACGGCCTTTCCCGCCACAGAAGACGAGTTAGATATTTTTACCCAGCCACCTGTTACTGGAAAATTATACGTTCCGAGAGAAAACCATTGGGAGCCATTTGTTGTTTGGTTAACATTAACGACGGTTTGACCTCCTGAATGATTGATAATATATCTTGCATCAGTAGGACGATTCAAACCTTGAACATACCAGGTGAAGACTTCAAAGGCTCCTGCCGAGCTAAATTCAGCAGTCCAGGTTGCACTTGCAGTCTCAGAACCAGTCACAGTCAATATATAGTTGTAATCAGTAACCTGATATCCAGCAGACGTACCTGTGCTCCAGGTTCCGACAAGAGAAAAATTAGTCGCTTTGTTATCATAGATAATTGTTTCCGAGAACAATAAAGAAGAATAAAATAATATTAACAGAAAAAATAAAATAATTATCCTCTTTGATGTTTCCGAACGTCTAATCATATAAAAAATCCTCATATAACTTTCTTATAAATATTGTTGTTATTGATAAATTGTTACTTTTAGGTTGTAAAGATAAAAAGTTGAAAGTTCAAACACATTTTTTTAAGGCGATATGCTTTTTCAGAGCAAATAAGCCTTGACGACTATATTCAATAACTTTATAAAGACCAAATTAAAAAACTCATTTAACAATTCCTATGTCTAAAAATGTAATTTCAGTAGAAAATGTTTGCAAGAATTATGGCACTCTTCGGGCTGTAGATAATTTAAATGCTCAGATTCCTTCTGGGTGTATTTATGGACTTCTTGGACCGAATGGTGCTGGTAAGACGACTCTTATTCGTATGATTATGGATATTCTCTCTCCTGATAGCGGAGAGATTAAGATTTTTGAAAAAAGCTCGCAAGTAGCCGCTCGTGAATTCATTGGTTATATGCCTGAAGAACGCGGATTATATCGCAAAATGACAACGCGTGGTATCCTTTCGTATCTGGGTGCTATTAAGGGAATGAAAGCACGATCTTTAAATCTTGAGGTATCTCGATGGTTACAACTTGTTGAATTGGAAGATAAAGCAAATAAGAAGGTCGAAGAACTTTCCAAAGGGATGCAACAAAAGTTGCAATTTGTTGCTTCTGTCATTAGTAATCCTGCAATTTTAATTCTCGATGAACCTTTCTCAGGACTTGACCCGGTGAATCTTGAACTTATTAAAAAGATAATTATAAATTTGCGAAACGAAGGAAAAACATTACTTGTTTCAACGCATATGATGGAACAGGCAGAAAGACTTTGTGATTTTATCCTATTAATCAATGATGGCAAAATGATATTCGATGGAACATTAGATGAAGTGCAATCAAAATTCCCGATTAATATAGTCTCAATCGAAGTTCAAGGCGATACAGAATTCATTTACAAATTACCAATGGTTGCTAATATTGAGAGTGCGGGCAAGAGATTAGAAATCACACTAAAGGAAGATGCTGATCCACAGGACTTATTGAAAATCCTTGTGGAAAAGGTAAAAGTAATTGTCTTTGAAGTCAAAAAGCCTACACTTCACGAAATTTTTATCAAATCAGTGAGCAAATTATGACAAGAAAAATCCTGAAAGTTGCACAGAGAGAGTTCTTAGAAGCTGTCAAAACAAAGGCTTTTATCATTAGTTTCGTCATAACAGCAGTGATTTTTATCGGAATGATTGTTGTGATGGATTTAGCTCCGAAAATGAAACCCATTTCCCGAGAACCAACAAGGATTGCTATAACAGATTTATCGGGAAAACTCAGTGATGAAATTAAGAAGGTTTTTGACAATTATAACTCAGCCTCCCCTTCTCTTATAATAATACCCGAAATCATCAATGAGATTCCAAAGGACGTAAATAATCTTGTTGAGAAGCAGAAGGTAAGAGTCAGAGAAGGCACATTAAAGGCTTTTGTATTGTTAGATAATGCGGTGATTGATGGCAAAGGAAAATCACAATATTTTATGGTGCCAAAAAATATTTCGGATATGGAAACGTTTGATACAGTAACAAATTTATTGAATGAATCTGTTCGAAGTTTACGAATAAAAGAGCATAATTTATCTGACGAATTGGTAAAAAAACTTCTTGAGAGAATAAATATAGAGCAAGTAAATCTGGGTTCCAAAACAGAAAAAACAGGATTTTCGCTTTCTATTTTTATGGTGCCATTTTTCTTTATGTATTTATTGTTTATGGGAATTTTCGGTGTTAGTCAACAAATGCTTACAAGCGTCATTGAAGAGAAAAATTCCCGTGTTTACGAAGTCCTTTTGTCTTCTTTAAGCCCATTTGAACTAATGTCAGGAAAGATTTTAGGATTATCCTGTGTGGGATTCATTATAATTGGAGTGTGGGGCAGTGTTGCATTAGGATTCGCCATCTATAAAGATTATACAAATCTTATTAGTTATCAATCCCTCGTATATTTCTTAATGTATTTTATACTGGGATTTTTTTTATTTTCATCTTTAATTGCTGCGGTAGGATCAACCTGTAATACGATTCGTGAAGCACAGAGTTATATGACACCCATTACTTTAATTAGTATAATACCGATGTTGACTTGGTTTTATATAGTTCAAAATCCGAATGGAACATTAGCCATTACATTATCATTCATTCCCCTGATGACGCCATTTATAATGATGCTACGATTAGCGGCAAATCCTAATTTACCCATAATTCAAATTATTGCATCCTTATTACTTTTAGGCATATCCGTTCCTCTTGCAATTGCATTTTCAGCCAAAATTTTCCGAACAGGTATCCTGATGTATGGCAAACAACCCTCCCCAAGAGAAATCCTGCGGTGGTTTAAATACAAATAAACAACTAATATTTTAACCACGAATTTCACAAATCTTCACTAATATTATTTTAATTTGATTTGTGTAAATTAGTGTGATTTGTGGTTTATCTCTCTCTGCGAACTCTGCGTCTCTGCGTGAAATATCATTATCCGTGTTTATCCGTGGTTAAAAAACATATCAACCACTAATTGCGCGAATCTCCACGAATTTTACTTAATAAAAATTAGCGTTAATTAGCGTGATTCGCGGTTTATCTCTCTCTGCGAACTCTGCGTCTCTGCGTGAAATATCATTATCCGTGTTCACCCCTGTTTATCAGTAGTTAAAAATTGGAACCACGAATTTCACAAATCCACATGAATAAATAGCCACGAAAGAACACAAAAATTCACGAAAATAAAAATTCAAAAACAATTTTAACACGACGACACAACGAGCACGGAAAGAACCAATCAGAAAAGATTTTTACAATATTTTTCTTCTCTGCGAACTCTGCGCCTTTGCGTGAAATATTATTAACAGTGTTTATCCATGGTTACTTTTATAAATCAGCCACGAAAATTCACGAAACTTCACCAAAATTTTTTAATTAAATGTTTCGTGTCCTTTAGTGTAATTTCGTGGCTATTTATGAATTGTTTTTCTCTGCGAACTCTGCATCTCTGCATGAAATAATATTATTTGTGGTCATCTGTGGTTTATTTTAATTTTAAAGTTGTTTTCATCAGAACAACTGTATAGGGATTCCAGGTAGACATTGTGAAGTAAATGGTTGTGGATTTTTTGTTACCTGTGGCGAAGTCTTCGAATTGATAGGGTCCATATTCACTGCCCCAGACATTTTCACGCGTTGGGTCAGCAACTTTGTCTACTTTTTTTGATTCCGAGCTTATGTGCATAAAATGTCCATAACCTTTATCTTTCCACGGGTCGAATACCACTTGCGGTTCTGACCATTTTCCCCACGGATTATCAGCAGTCCGTAAAATAATCCCACTTGGTTTATCTCCATTATACAACATTATCCATTTTTTAATAAATTTATTGTATGAAATGGATAACTCACCAACACAAGGATGATGGAAAAGCGGTTTGCAATCATCCTCATTCTTGCTCCAGATAGGTATTCCAGAGGTATCAACACCAGCAAAATATAAAATTGATTCTTTCGATTCAATTTTCTCTGCTGGTTGAAATGCTAAATAAACATCACTCTGTCGATAAATTCCCGAACCGAAGATTACAAGCCCTCCACCTTTATTTTTATAAAGTAGGGAACAGGCATGCCTGTTCCCTACACTAAGATTAATTTTCACAATTGAGACATTGATAAAATATTTCTTTGAAAAATCATATAAGTAAGTAAAGTTAGGTTCGTCATCAGTAGGGAATGGTCGCGACCATTCCCTACAAACCGTTTCAGAATCATAATTAGACACAGCAACGACTGAGCGTCCCATAGAAACTTTTTCCGTATGGTCAGTTGTATGATAAATATACATTTTCCCATTAATACTCACACCCTCCGTTGGCACCTCAAAATCCTTTTGACTGATTCCTGGAATATTAATCGGAGCATAAACTCCATCCTTATCTTTTAGAAAAGTGAGTTCGAGACCATCCTCAGGATTTCTATCAGTCGTATAGGCAATAGCATCACCTTTTTTCGGTCCGTTCGTATCGCCAAAAAGAATATAGATTCTATCCTTATGTTTGAACGGAACTCCAAGATCTGTGCTTTCCAATTTGTAACGTGTGTTTGTGAGATTTTGAGTGGGTTTTTGTTTTTGATGGTCAAAGTCACCGACCAATTGACAAATCTTCACCGCCCGAGAAGCCACGATTACATCTACTGGTTGTGCAATTTTCTCTGATTTCTTAACACCTGTTATATCATTAATACTCAGCACAAATGAGGTTATTATTATAAATTGAGTGAATGATTTTCCAAACATATAATTTATTAGCCAGCTTTAAACTAAAAAAATCAAATGTTAGTTTTTTCTTACATTTCGTTTTAAAAAAGTCAAGGATGACGAAATCTATTTCTAAAAAATAAAGGGCAGGTTTTTAGACCTGCCCTAACTGTTGAGGACACAAATTGTTCATTCGATTTTTAATTTAAATTTTTGACAATTATATCACTAATTTCAATCGTCATCTTCCTCATCGTCTTTTTCAGTTTTTCCTTCGTCATTTTTCTCTTCATCATCCTGTGGGATAATTTGTCCTGTTGCTGATATTTCAATCTCTTTCTTCAGAAATACTTCGACTTCATAGGCAAGTTCACCTTTTGCAACTCCTTTTTCAAACTCTTGCTTTTCTGTAGCTTCTTTTATTTTAGTACCAGGATATTCCGCTTTAATTTTTGAGATTACTGATTCTGGGAGTTTTGAAGGTTGAATTTCTTTTTCTAATTCAAGAATTTCCCCCGCCTCTGTAAATTCAGCACTTATGTCCTTTCCATCTTTTTCAATCTCGACTTCATAAATTGTAACATCCTTTTCGACTTCCTTCTTAACTTCACAAGATTTTAATGAACCAAGATATTTTGTTGCTGCTTCTTTAACTTTTTCTGGAAGTTGATTAAGGGGAATTTCATTTTCATCTTTTTCATCTTTTTCATCTTTTTCGCCTTTTTTACCTTTTTCGCCTTTTTCACCTTTTTCATCTTTCTCACCTGCTTCAGATTCCTCTTCCTCTTCAAAACCTAAGAATTTACCATCAGATGAAACCATAAAGTCTTTCTCTGTGCCTACATCCACTACATAAATTTCTTTACCATCCTTAGTTTTGATTTCAATCTCTTTAATTTCTTTACCCGCTGCTTGTTTTTCAATGGCGGCTTGGACAGCTGGTGGTGCATCTTTCAGTGAAATCTCCTTTTCATTAGATTCATTTTTTTCTTCACCTGCAAAAACTGTGATTGCCAGTAACAAAATCGCAATCATTGTAGCAAACATCACTACAAGCTTTCTTGCTTGTCTGTTCATAAAAAATTCCTCCTTTATAAAAAAATTCGATTTTTAAACATTAGTATACTTAATAAACATTACGATAAGATTACGAAAAATAGGAAAATTGATTTTATTTACCTAATTGTCCATATATACGAATTGTAAAAATAGAATTTTCGCTTAAAGATACATCAACATTAAAATTAAGAATCTTTGAAATGGATTTGACAAGGGCAAGACCAAGTCCATTATGAGCGTCAGAGTCACTTCTGGATTCATCTTTTCGCCAGAATCTTTCGAAAACTAATGGCAGGTCTTCCTTCGTTAAGTCTTTAGTCATATTTGAAACAACAAGACTAAAAACGTCATTTTGTAAATTAATATCAAACTCAATTTTCCCATCCTGAGGTGTGTATTCAAGAGCGTTTGAAAAAACATTATTTAATATTGTCTCAAATAAATTTTTATCAGAAAAGATATTTACACCATCAGGAATACGATAATTAACCTTTAAATTCTTAGAGTGTGCGGAAGATTCGAATTGACTCCAGACTTCACGTGTTACCTGAGAAAGGTCGAATGTTTCTTTTTCTATTTTCAATGCGTTTGCATCGCACCGTGTCAATGTCAACAATGATGTTACAATACTTTGCATCTTTTTAATGGAAAAGAAGATGTCTTCGTAGTTTTTCAAAACACTTTCAGGAATATTTTCACGCCATTTTAGCATCACCTCTACCAAAGTCCGAATTTCAGTTATAGGCGTTCTGAGTTCATGAGCCACATCTGCAGTAAATTGCCTTTCTCTTTCAAATGCTAATTTTACTCGATTGATTAACTTATTTAGCGCCTTTGCGACTATCGCAATTTCTTGTATCTGAGGAACTTTAACAAGATTGAAGTTATCTGCAGATATTCCTTCTACCTCGCTTTTCAAAGAAAACATAGGTTTTAGACTTCTGTTAATGACAACCCACACGATAATGAGAAGAGTCAAGAGCCCGAGTCCAAGAGTTAAACCTGTACTTCCGATCGCTTTATAAAATCTTTCATCTGTCGTGCTGGAATCAAGCCCAACTATAAATAATAACTCATTTCCTTTTTTAAGAGTATTTATTATCTCTTCATTGGATTGTTTATTATCTGTATTCCCTCGTAACAAAGATTTTGTAATATCCTCATCCACTTGTGGAAATTCAATTTTGGCAACACAGCGAAACTTCTTATCCTCTATTTTTAAATTCCACGAAAATTTACTTTTTTTCCTTAATTTTTTTAGTGAAACAGGAAGATCAATTTTAACTTTTTCTAAAACTTCTGAACGTGCAACTTCTTGATTACCCATCAATCTTTTTATCAGGAAAAAGGCTTCAGCATTCTTTTTATTAAATTCATACATTATTTCATCATTGAATTCAAAATCAATGGAACCATCCGTATTTACTTCTGTAAGAGTTAAAAGAGCTTTGATTTGTGCCATCACTGCATTATCAAGGGATTTATAGAATACACGATGGCTTCTCTCAATAATAATGGCTCCAACCAATATAAAAATAAAGGCTGTTACTAAAAACAACCTTATAAGTATTTGTTTTTTAAGACTCCTGGTTTTATTCATTGCCAAAACTTTCATTCTATAATATATCCCATACCCCGACGGGTTTTTATAATTGATGGTTCATCAGAACTATCAATTTTTTTTCTAAGAGTGCAAATGGCTGAATCAACAACATTACTCATAGGGTCAACTCTTTCATCATAAATGTGTTCCTCAATTTCGGCTCTACTAACAAGAGTTCCTTTACGAAGTGCGAGAAATTCAAGAAGAGCATATTCCCTCGGCATCAAGTCAATTTCCTTACCATTTCTGAGAACAGCACACCTTGCAAGATCAATCTCCAATTCACCAATGTTTATAGTATTCGTTTTAATGCCATATTTTCTACGAATAAGAGCTTGTATCCTTGCAAGCAATTCCTCAAAAGCAAATGGTTTCACCAGATAGTCATCAGCCCCGGTTTGTAATCCCTCAACTTTGTCTTCAACCGTGTCCTTTGCTGTAAGAATAAGGACAAACGCCTTTTTCTCTTGTTCCCGAAGTCGTTTTAATATCGTAAGACCATCCATCCCGGGCAACATCAAATCAAGGATAATCACATCGTAATCATAAGACTCTGCAAACCACAGTCCTTCCTGCCCATCACCTGTCACATCAACTGTATAGCCCGCTTTTTTCAGCCCAATTGCTATAGAGCGCTGAAGTCGCTTAGAATCTTCAACAAATAAAATTCTCATTTCTTCACCTTATTTTACTGTATCTTTTCCTAACACTTTCTTAAAAACGATGTAACACGAGATTCATCTCGTTATTATTTACGACATAAATGTCGCGTTACTACAGAAGATGAGGTTTGGGAGTGAAACCAATAATTTTAATAACAACATAATACACAATAAAAATTATGAGAAGATTACGAAATGTATTTTAATTGAACATAAACTTGCACATTACGGGAAGATGGTCAGAGGCGTCAGGAGCTTTGGGGTGTTTAAAGACCTGCGCTGAATCTTTTACATAATTCTCTACCATTCCTGGACTGATAAAGATATGGTCAATAGGTCGATACGGATTATAAGAAGGATGGGTTGCTCTCTCTTTATTAGAGATTTCTTGGGAATTTAAATTAAAAACATTCCTTAAAGGCATATCGGTATCAAGTCCTTCAATGATTTTGACAGTGTTAGACCTTGGTGTTTCATTGAAATCTCCAAGAATGACAAAATCTACATTTTTATCTTTAGTATATTCTTTTCTCACAACCTCTCTGAGAGCCTGTGCCTCAGCGATTCTCCTTTCAGGTGATTGTTCAGACATCCCTGCTTTGAAGTGAACAACAAAAAAAGTTACTTCCTCTCCTTTTTTTATCTTAACCGTTACTTTTAAAATTCCTCTGCTAAATGGAATAGGTTTTTCTTTTAAAAATCCATAATTGAAAATCATTGTGTTCCCATTTTCGTCTTTTAAGAAAATATCCTCAATTAGTTTCTCATTCAAGATAGGATATTTTGTTAATAACCCTACAGATATTCCAGAAGGATCCCAGGATTTAAAAAATGAAATGAAATATTTTGACTCAGACAAGTATTTATTACAAAAATCCTCTAACAATATCTTCTTTTCAACCTCTTCAACACCTATAATATCAGCATTCATTGCCTTGAAAACTTCTCCCAAAGCATCTATTGCCTTTTGCGTTTTGCCTCTTTCCTGATCAAAGGGTGAATCAGGGTCATCTATGTTATCCGTAAAGTTAAGGGTATTATATGTGGCAACTGCGATTACAACAGGTGAATTTGTCGATTCAAGAGTTTTCGGTGATGAACTACAACATATAAAAACAGCTATCACCAACATAACATTGAGTAATTTTAATTTGTCTTTCATTTGTTACCTCTTTCTAAAAATTTGATTTTTGAGAATGAGATTGCTTCTTCTTCGCCATGTAGGGGCAACCCTATGTTTTTGCCCTTCTCTTCTTGATAGGAACGCATATATGCGTTCCCTACAATTCCCCTCTTGAGAGGAGCCATGGGTGTGTAATTCAAATATTTTAGAGATCTCTGTTTGAAAGATATTTGTTAATCCCTCGAGCTGCTTCTTTACCTTCTGCTACTGCATTTACGATTTCTTTTCCACTATTCACACAATCTCCACCAGCAAAGACCTTAGAAATCGATGTCTGGTATGTGTTCTTGTTTACCTGGATTAAGCCATTTCGGGTTTTTAAATCTTTGATTGAGGAGAGGAACTCATTGTTTGTTTGTTGCCCTACTGCTTTTATTACAATATCAACCTTGAATATTTCTTCCGAACCTTTGATTGGAATTGGTTTTCTTCTACCTGAAGAATCAAGAATGCCAAGTTTTGTCTTAATTAGTTTTACTTTTTCAACTTTATCCTTACCCAAGATTTTGATAGGTGCCATTTGCCAATAAAACATACATTCATTTAACTTCGCCTGGTCAAATTCAGAAGGATAACCTGGCATCTCCTCTTTGCTTCTTCTATAGAAAATATAGACATATTCAGCACCCAACATTTTCGCTTGAATTGCTGAATCCAGAGCGGAATTCCCTCCACCCAAGATTGCAACTTTTTTCCCTTTTAAACTGAGTTTATATGGACTCGTTTTGACTATTTCGATGAAATCAAGTGCGTCATAAACGCCTTTGAGTTTTTCACCAGGAATTTTCAATGAGGCACTCTTTCCAAGCCCTATTCCTAAAAATATCGCATCATATTTATTAAGTAAGTTTTCAAATGGTATATCGTCTCCGACTGTTGTGTTGCTCTTAATTTTTAATCCTAATTTTTTGAGCATTGCAACTTCCTGAAGAGCAAATTTCAAATCGACCTTTGTAGGATTTACTGCAAAGGCGTTCAATCCACCAGGTAAATCTCGAGACTCAAAAATTTTTACTTCGTATCCCATTTGAACAAGCTCAACTGCACAAGCAAGTCCAGCAGGTCCAGCACCAATAATTGCAACTTTTTTTCCATTGGGTTTACCTTTTATATAAAAAAACAATTTATTTTTCATTGCCCAATCAGTAACAAATCTTTGGAGTCTACCAATAGCAACAGGTCTTTGGTTTAATTCATTTAGAACACAAGCACCTTCGCATAGGACCTCAACAGGACAAGCTCTCGCACAGCTTCCTGCTAAACAATTTGCTTTAAAGATAATTCTTGATGCTCCCTTCATATTATCTTCGAGTATTCTTTTAATAAATGTAGGAACATCGATTTTCGTTGGACAAGCTTGTATACAAGGTGCATCGTAACAATAGAGACATCTTATCCCTTCCATCAGAGCCTCATCTATTGATAAAGGAGGATAAATCTTTCTTATTAGATTATTACTTTTGGATTTTTGGATTTTCCTTTTGTTTGCCATTATTATTTATTCCGAACAGTGCGTATAATGAGGGTTTAGTTAATATTTTCTTGTGCAAAAGTATGTCAATATAAAAGTAATATGCTTTTATATCTTATAAAGAATTATTTGTCTGTTCATAAATTAGAGATGAAAATGATTTCTGATAAAAATTTTTCTGATAATTCTACTTCGATACCTTTCGTCAGAATTTCTTTACCTGTCATTATGAAATCTTTTCCCTTATCAAAAAACCTAATCTTATATTTATTCTCGTCTTTGATTTCTTTTGGAAACAATGTCATTTTTTGCTGAGAACCTTCATCGCGAAAGCAGTATATCATCGATTCCTCCGATTCGGGTAAATAGTATTGATAAGATTCCCAGGTTGTGGGCGGCTCCCATGTTTTATTAAAAATCACTGTCTGCGGAGTGAGACAAAAGACTTGTCCAAATAGAAACTTCCTGTTTTTCTTGAAAAATTCTATCTCATTTTTTACGCTGTTTTTTATTTCGTTAGACCAATTTCGTACATTTAGAGATATACCCGCTGCACCAAGCATTCTACTACGAAAGATGTATTTTACCGCTTGTTCGGATATTGGTAATTTTTCTCTGGATAAATCTCCTCCCTCAATAACCCAGCTATTAATATAGTGAGCAGGAAATTCAAGCGATGCACCAAAGAAGTGGAATCGAACGAGATAAGATGTGTAACTATCGTCGTGAACCCAGAAAATATGCGTTCTTTTTAATATGCCAAGGTCCATTCTGTTGCCACCAGAGGCACAATTTTCGATAATCAAATTCGGATATTTTTTTCTTAAGGTGTCAAGAACCTCATAGAGACCTTGAATTTGCGCCCAGTTGCCATCACCTCCCTGATGCCCATGGTCAGTACGATTGCAGGTTACCCACATATTATTATCCCATTTCAACCAGTCTATATTATATTCCTCAACGACTCTGCTTATAGTATTTAAGACCCATCTTTGAGCAGATGGATTACCGAGACAGACGAAATAGGATGGTCCAACATTTTCTATAATTTTCCCATTTTGCATAACAAGCATCTCATTTGTCCATGTGTTGGACTCAGCATTCCTTGTGTCCTCTGCAACCCGCTCTGGTTCAACCCAAAGCCCGAACTTCATTCCCTTTTTATGAACATAATTTGACAATGCTTTTAATCCTGAAGGGTATTTATTGCGATTTTCTTTCCATAATCCTATACCTTCCGAAAAGTATGCAGGTGAACTTGCTGGTGAATGTGCATACCAGCCTGCATCTAAATAAATCCCTTCAACTCCAAGCTCAGCACAAACATCAATGTCTTTCTTTACAGTTTCCTCAGACTGATTTATCTCCATATTGAACCACGTATTATACATAAACCAGGGAAAATCATCAGGTAAGGGCGGCATTAGATAATGGCGGGCAAAGTCACTCATTTCAGTTGATGCATAATGAATATCCTTATCGAATAATCCTATAACTGCTTTAGGACTTTCAATTACTTCACCAGGGAGAACTTTGTGATAGAATTGATCAAGACCATACTCAATTTGCAAAAGATTTTCAGGATGAGATATTTCAAGCAATCTCTGACCCGACCATTCAAAACCACCGAAAATCCCATTCTGTCTTTCTGGTAAATAAATGGCGAACCAATCAAGATTAAGCTCAGAAGAGCGATGACCTGATGGCACAAATAGTTGTTTTCCTAATGTCAGCACTTTCTTTTTGAACACGAGGGAAGGATGGGGAATACGCATATTATAAGGAAGTTGAGGATTAATTCCATCAACAGTAAAGCATTCGATTTTCTTTTCTGGTGAGGATAACTCTATACCCACTGACTTTAATTTTGTTATTGTAAAATCTGAAGGTGAATTGTTAAGGAGAGAAATCCAACTTTCAAATACTGCATCCTTTCTATAAAGGCAAAGGTGATGAGTTAACTCTACTTTTTTCCGAACAAAAGTTAGAGAGAGAGTAATGGATTCGTCATCCTTTCCGGAGCTAAATTTCGAAAATACAAATTCCCTCTCATTCCTTCCTTTTAACTTAAATATAACTGGTTGGTCATCAAGAGAAATTGACTTTTCCATAAATCTTAGAGGTTTGTCTATCCAGGAGAAGTTATTTTGTTTATATTTTAGTTTTTTTAATGAGTATTTTCCTTTATGGTCAAACCCAACTTTGACTTCAATTTTCGAATTTTCTAATACCCATTCCTTTTTTTTCTCATTAAAGGATAGGGAAACATTTTGTCTCATAGCATTAGTCTTTTTTTGAAAATTGTTCTTAAATTGCTTAATACAAGCCAAAGACCCAAAGATAATACAAATAGATATTAACAAGGTTCGAATGAAACGTATTCCATAAACCATTTCATCTCTCAGTTTTTATTTTAATATTCTTAAATATGACTGTTTAAAAACCTATAAGGACTTGATTGCTTAGTCGGCTAAAGCCTCCTCGTAATGACACCTTCATACCCTCTCCCCTTGTGGGAGAGGGATGGGTGAGGGGTGTCATCGCCAACGAATGAACATGGTGAGCCGAAGCTCTGAGAGAAGGGGAGAGTAAGCAATCTAATCCTCTTGATATTAATTATGAGTTTTTAAATAGCCACTAATTCCTTGTTTTTGTTCTCTATTATGCTCTATCCACAAACTTGATTATAATAAGAACTAAATTAATGTTTTTAAGATAAGAATCTGTCAATATAAAAATAACTTGCAAGATAATTTGCAATTCTTTAATTCTATCTAAAGAAAATATAATCAGGATTAATACATAATGAATAATGAAAAAATAAATAAAGTAAATAAATCCACAGAAGTTAATGAATTATCTTATGATTATCCATTTAGTATCGTTCACAAACCCATAGGCAGAGTGGACGCGGTTGGGAAGGTTACCGGTAAAATGATTTATGCGGCAGATTTTCAATTTGATAACACCACCTTTGCTTCACCCGTCTATTCCCAATATTCACATGCATTGATAAAAAATATTGATGTTTCAGGAGCATTGAAAATCAAGGGTGTCATCACTGTTCTCACTGCAAAGGATGTTCCGGGGGATAATCTTTTTGGAACTGTAACCAAAAATCAGCAGATATTTGCCAAGGATAAAGTCAGATATTACGGTGATGTTGTAGCAATGTTTATTGCAGAAACAGAAAATATCGCAAGAGAAGCCTCCGAGAAGGTGAAAGTAAAATACGAACCTCTTGATGCGGTTTTCAATGTAAGAGAAGCGATGAAAAAAGGTGCACCCAGAATTCACGATGATGGGAATGTTGCCTTTGAACATAGAGTCAGAAAAGGCGATATACAAGAAGGGTTCAGAGAGGCTGATATTGTTCTGGAACGTGAATATAAAACTCAATTTGTTGAGCATTTATATATCGAGCCTGAGAGCGTTAGTGCTAAAGCGGATTGGAAGGGTGGAGTCGAAATTTATGGGTCAATTCAAAATATATTTACTGCACGAAAAACTGTCTCATCTGCACTAAACATTTCATTAAATAAAGTGAGGATTGTTCAAACGCCTCTTGGAGGCTCATTTGGTGGCAAGGATGAAATTATGCAAGCCCTTGCTGCAAGAGCTGCAATCGCCGCTATAAAAACAAATCGTCCCTGTAAAATTGTTTATCGCAGAGAAGAATCCATTCGAGAATCTTATAAACGTCATCCTTATATTATTAAATATAAAATTGGAGCAAAGAAGAATGGGAAATTGGTCGCATTGAAAGTCGAGATATTTGCAGATGTGGGTGCTTATGAAGCAACAAGTCCATTTGTTACCTGGAGGTCAACAGTTCAATGCGCTGGTCCTTATGAGATTCCCAACGTTCACGCTGATGTCTATGGAGTCTATACGAATAACACATACACAGGCGCAATGCGTGGGTTCGGTTCACCTCAGGTGAATTTCGCAATCGAATCATTGATTGATGAACTGGCTGAGAAGCTTAATATTAGTCCTCTTGAGATTCGTATCAAGAATGGTTACAAAGACGGCTCAATTACCACTACAGGACAAGTATTAGACCATAAAGTCAGTTTGATGGAATGCCTGGATAAAGCTACACGTGCTATTAATTATCACAGCAAAAGAAGAGAATATATGAAATTCAACAAGAAGTCAAAAGTGATAAAAAAAGGAATTGGATTGGCATGTAGTTATCGTGGATGCAGTCTGGGAGCGGAAGGAAGGGATTATGCAGGAGCAATTTTATCCATTCAATCAGATGGAAGCGTAATTCTCTCATCAGGAATTGCTGAGAACGGTTCAGGTGCACAAACTGTCTTATCACAAATTGCCGCTGAAGTTTTAGGCATATCAATGAGAAGAATCAGATTTTTAGAAACCGATACAAGCACAACCATAGATAGTGGTCCAACCGTCGCTTCGAGAGGGACTTTGATGGGAGGAAACGCAGTCAAAAAAGCTGCGGAATACGCAAAAAACACAATTCTAAACGTAGCGAGTAAAATTCTGGAAACATCACCTGATAATCTCTATTTGAAAGATGAAAAGGTTATCTCAAAAACAGATAGTCAAATATTTATTACACTTGATAATGTAATTGAAAAGTGTGTCAAACATAATGTTCAACTATGTTTCTTCGGTTGGTACACGGCACCGGAAGTTGATTGGGACAAAGAGAGAGGTCAGGGAAAGGCATATTTCACTTATGTTTATGGATGTGATATAGCAGAAGTTGAAGTTGATACCGAGACAGGAAAAGTGAAGGTGACAAATTTTGTTTCAACGCACGATGTAGGAAGAACCATCAATCCGCAGACTGCTCAAGGGCAAATCTATGGCGGAGTTGCGATGGGTTTGGGATATGCCTTGCTTGAAGAAGTCGAAATGAACAATGGGAAAATCGTTAATGACAATCTTGATGAATATCTAATTGCGACAGCGATGGATATGCCTGAAATAACTCCAATCTTTGTTGAGAATCCAGATATTGCGGGACCATTCGGAGCGAAGAGTCTTGGCGAACCCGCCACAGAAATCGTCGCACCAGCCATTATCAACGCCATCGGCAACGCTATCGGCAAACACATCTACGAACTCCCAGCAAATCTGGAAGAAGTATTATTAGGAAAGAAACTTGTGAAAAATTAATATGAGATTGAAAAAATAATGGATGAGTTGGAAAGAGAAATTGGAAAATATAAATTAGATGAATTATTATTTATAATCGCAGAAATATCACGAAAATTATTTATTCAGAATAAAAGTATTACATCTGTTATTTGGAAATATGTCACATATAGGAAATCCCAGTATCTCACTGTTTGGGATTTAGCTGAAATTTCTTATAGAGCAATATTAAATTCAAATGATTACAGACCAATTCATCCTAAGGAGAGAGATATATATAAATTAAATAATCTTTACATTAAGAATTGGAACCAAGAGACAAGAATAGAATTGCAAAAAATACCAGCAAATGACAAGGAATTGTCTATTTTTTGGGGATTATCTCAGAAACAATTGTGGTGGCAACAACTTGATATAATAAATTGGTTCTTAAGATATTATATTCTTTTATGGAAAATTCCACCAAAATGTAATGAATCAAAATTACCCAATGATGATTTGATAGAAGTAACTGGCTTTGATATTAAAAATTTTTCACAGCTTTTATTAGCTTTATTCGCATACAATCAATCATCATCAGAAATAAAAATATTGATCGAGGATGACTTAAAAAAAAGAATACCTATCATAAATGAATTTAATATAGAAAAATGTTTAAACAATTTTGTAGGCGATTATTATTATTACAGAAGACCGAATCAACTCAATAATCCATTATTCTTTAAACCCATAATAAAAACTCAAACTAATAAATTAATTATTTCAAATGCTTTTATTTGGGCAAGAAAATTTTATGAAGGTATTTATTGGATAATTAGAAATAAATATTATAATGCAAATTTAGAGCAATTTATAATAAATTTTGGGGAATATTATGAGAGATATGCTCAAGAAGTTCTTGAATATTATTTAAAGCCTCAACAGTACAAGAAAATAGAAACAATTGAAAACGAAAAAAGTGCTGATTGGATAATAAATACAGAAAAATATATTTTGATAATTGAACAAAAATCTACTTTAATGACAATATCTTTGAAAAAGGAATACCCTGACTTGTATAAATTAGAGGAATATTTGGAGAAATTTAAGAATGCATATATTCAAATAGATAGAACTATAAAAGCGATTAGAAAGACAGACAAGACTACAATAAAACTTATTTTACATTTTGAGAAACTATATATTGCAGATAGTCTTTTAAAAAAAAGAGTAATACAACTGTGCCAAAAAGATCCAAACAGTATTATTAGTGATTTTTCTCATTATTTTTTTATTGATACAGAAGAATTTGAAAAACTTATTCAGATTCTTGCAGATGATGAAGAAATATTTAATAAAATAATAGACAAAAAGATTGAATATGAAAACCATTCTACTTCTTCTGATGATATAACATTTGAAGGAGTTATTGAGAAATTTGTAAAAATAGATAATATTAGGTATCTTGATAGTCATAAATATTTATTTGATGAATTGTTAGGAAAAGAAAGTTAAAATACATAGATAATTTACAAAAAGTCAGAAACGTGAAATTATTTATCACAAAATTAACAAGGGGTCACTTTTAGACCAAGATAGAAGAGCTTAGGTTAAGTAACAGTGAAATCCAA
>Ga0315274_10000570_pt1 | contig 57250 bp, 57 predicted proteins | sample YL17G02_20_MG_FD_203700 | JGI IMG/M metagenome (GOLD analysis project Ga0315274, IMG submission 203700) | Sediment microbial communities from Yellowstone Lake, YNP, Wyoming, USA - YL17G02_20 | ecosystem: Environmental > Aquatic > Freshwater > Lake > Sediment | place: USA: Wyoming | collected...
CGAAGCGAAGGCTGAGATTTCTCTATCATTCCAGTCTAGCATATTTCCTCCTTCATCAATTGTATATAAATGCCAATGGACATTTATTTTATCACAAGGAGGAAACTTACACAAATAATTTTACACCCCCTGCGAACTTTTGGGAGTGCATTGGAATCACCGCGCTAGAATTGAGTTTTTGGGTGCCTGAGAACGTCTGTTGATCATAAATTGTGGGGGAACCACTTTCTTGTTTCTTTTCTATGGCGTCAGAGATGAGGAATAAATCAGCCCGATAAACAATAGCACATTTTATTTATGCTTCATTTTCTCCAGGGTTGGATATAGTGCAACTTCCATCATCTCTATTTCCTTGAGGGACCATATCCTTCTCTCCACTAACATCCCATCAACTTCCCTGGCCAGGCGGGCATACAAGCTATATACCATCCTTTTCAGGGACTCTATATCCTTTTTCCTGACGATTATGTCTATCACAAGCGGGGTGATAATCGGGACTGTGCGCTTCTGTCCAATCTTGATTTGTGCATGCCTGTTCAGCTGAAGCTGCAGCCAGGCGATATACTTTCTGGTTAGTTCCTCCGGCGTGTAGTCCTGAACTGAGGAAACCTCCTTAAAGGGTATGTATTCATAAAAAGGCACGGTGCTGTGCGTAAATCCGCCACCGAAGTTTGAGCCATCGCCTCTGCTAAAACTGGAGGTGCTCACTTCCTGATAGGCCGCTGTCTGCTGTCCTTCTCCTAAATCCATAAATAGAGGGATTGGTATGCGGGTTGCGCCTGAACTGCCTCCGCCGCCCCAGCTATCAAACTCGCTGTCTGACCAGTTTTCTATTTCCGTCTCAACTTCACGGGTGGTCTCCCTGGGCCAGAACTTGGTCTGCTCAATCACTCTCTTTATTTGAGTGTCATAGCCGTCAGGGAAGTAATCTCTAACCAGCAATTCGGCGTCCTCGGCGCTCACCCTGAAAGCGACTTTAATGTCTGTCTCTGCTCTTACAGCACTATACACCTTGCGGCTTTCGTCCCTCAACTGCTCAAGTTCCTGATGGGCCAGGATAAGAAAAACCTTAAACTTCCTTAACTCCCATAACGCCTTGGCGATGTCGTCTGACACAAAATACTCAAATTCGTCCAGATAGAAGAAAAAGGGTCTTCTCTTGGCTTCCGGGATATTAACTCTTGATAACCCCGCCTGGACAATCTTGTCTATCAGCACAATCCCCAGCATCTTCTTCTCTTCTTCAGAGAATTTATTTGAACTCAAGTTGCAGAGAATTATCTTGCCGGTATCCATCGCTTCCCTGAAGTCAATGGTGGAGTTTATCTGTCCGAAAATCCGCCTCACCTCCCCGATGGCAAATTTGTTGCACCTGTTAAAAATCGGGTTGGCGTTGTCCTCTTTTTGTGGCTTGGTAGAGTTATCAAATCTCTGCCACTCAGCCAGCAGTTCAGCATTTTCGCATTTCTGAAGGATAAACTGACGGAAGCGGCCATCAGCCGGGTCAATGAACTGTGAGAGTTCAATCAGGGTAAGGCGGGATGTGGTCAGGGGGATAAGGGCGTTTCTTTCCCATCGCTGTAATTGAGGCATAATATCCGTGTTCTCCCCTCCGAACACCTTGGCGATGCCCTTCATCACCTCTGAAGCGTGGGAAGAAGGCGTACGGATTTCAGGGTCGTATTCCAGATAATTCAGTCCTACTGCCCACTCCTCGTCATTCGGGTCAATCAGGATTACCTTTTTGTTCCGCCGCATCCTTACTAGGTATTTGAGTGTGCTTTGGTAAGATGAGCCATGCCGGTCAATCAGGCAAGCGCCGTTGCCCAAATCAGCATCGCATCGCATGAGATATTCCATCAGCTTGCTTTTTCCTGCTCCGGTTGTCCCTATGATGTGCATGTGCGATTGTCTGTCTTTGCCCGTCAGGAAGACAGGACGACCGTTAAGAGCGTTGATACCGATGACTATTCTGTAATCTTTCACACCTTATCACTCCTTCAGTATTCCTTCCTCTATAAGCATTCTGTCAAACCGATCCAACATTTGTTCCAATAAATCTGGCTCGTTTTTGTAAATCTCTTTGATTTCTTCTCTCGCTTTTTGGACAGCGATGAATGTTTGTTTTGCCTGTTCTATCTTCTTCTCTATGTCTATTTTTTCTGCAACAGGGCGGGTTACGCTTGTAGGTTCAGGTTTAGCTTGTAATTTCAATTGCTGGATTTTTTCTTGCAGTATTTGTGTTTTGGTTTGCTCTACTTCTAATACCTGCTTTCTCTTTTCCACATCTCCTGCACTGGGACTAATTCCGGAAGCCGCGTCTTTAATGATTTGGATTTTTTCAGCTCGTTCCTGCACCCTTTTTTGCAGTTCTTCTTTTGGGGTTTCGTCTATGTCTTTACTTATTGCTTCTATAATTTCTGACACATCATCAAAAAGTCGGTCTAAAATTGATGTATATATATTTTCAAATTGGAGAGATTGAATATCTTTTGGTTGAAAAGTTAATTCCTGACTTGTTTCTGGTAAAACAAATTTAATAGTATCTGTTAATATGCCAATGATTTTTTGTCCCCCATTGGTGTAAAATCCCCACAATTCTTTATCTTTTATAAAATTTTTCATATAACGCAATTGTGTAGTAGGTATTATTATGGCTTGAGAAGATTGTAAGTCAAACACTGTCAGGACTTCATTTATGAGTAATCCATTTAATTCTGTGCCAGATTTTAATCTTAGTTTGTCTGTTTCCCATCCGCTTACTGATTTATCGCAAAAAGTGCATACATAAAAACCACCAGCAAAAAATCGTGCAAATCCCGTCTTCAATTTCCTTTCATAATTTAATTTTTGACATTTAGAGCACCTAAATAAAGGAACGTTGCCTGCTAATTTTATTCCTCCCATTTTCCCCTCCCTCACTCCAAAATAGAGTGCAACTTTTCATCCCCGATTACATTCGTTTTCCAGATTGGCTCAAGTATGCTTTGAGGATTTTCAAGGTTAAAGCTATCCTCTGTCGTGAACCAGAACATATAAGCGCCGGTTTGTCTATCGTCTGCTTTTTGACTCATTCGTAGTAAATTACTCATTCTCTGACTTGTTTCGGTTATAGTGAAAACCCTGAAGCTATTTATGTGAAACTTTCTCGTTTGCCCTCCCTGCTTATACCACAGCCAGTAGGCTTTCATCTTATTTAAGAACCGGGCATCGGTCGTTGTTGAACGATCTGCTTCCAAGAAAAAGTACATCTTGCCTTCAGGATACTCCATCCCAAAGTAACCATCCGGCACGATGGGAAGCTTCTTTTTCTGAAACCCGTCTCTAAAATAAACAGAATCCCTAAGCTCTTGAGGATCCTCTCTGATCCAAAAGATGAGTTTGGCTTCCGGGTGTTCTCTTAAAGCTGCGGTAAGGCATGCCCTGAACTGAGAAACCATCAAGGTATGTCTCAAAAAGAAATTCTTAACCTCGTTCCGTTCCCGTTCCCATCGTATTTTGGCTCGGTCAATCCCGCAATGGTTGACCAGAACGGTTACCCCTTCCTGCCACAAAGCGTAGGCGTATTTCTCGCTCCTGTCTTTCCGCTTCTCCCGTGGGTCTATCCTATCCAGATAGCCCCAGTGAAAGAGTTTCTGTAATCTCCGTAGGACAACCTGATTTGACCTACCTAGCCCTACCGCTATCTGCTCTGAATTGGCGAAGCGGTAGTCGTAGACCAGTTTGATGATCTGGGGGTCTAACTTCGGATTGAATTCAAACCCTACTGCGTCCGAGTTTCTTATGAACCTTTTTGTTTTTCGTTTTGCCTGTTCCATTTTACTTTGCTGTGGCGTGGAGGGTGCGAAGCCACCGACTATTGTGTTTTTTGGTGAGTGATAGCGAAACCCGAAGTGATAACGAAGCCGAACGGTAGTGAGGAAAAAACACAATAGTCGGGGGTCGCCTTGTGCGACACCCGACACGCCACAGCTTGATTTTTGAGAATTTGCCTATACAAAATTAGACTTTGTATAGGTGTTTTTATAGGATCTCCTCTTTTATAAGCTCATTCTCAAAGCTCTCTATCAGGGGTTCGGTAATAAAGTCCTCCTTGATGTTCTTATTGCTTCTTATTTTGTCCAGAGCCCTTTGGCGAAGCTCTGCCCTCTGTTCGTCTGTTAAATCCGCTTTATGCGCTTTGATTTGGCTTACAAGGGCTTCGTCTGCCTCCGGCTGGGATTTCCTCCTCTCTTTGGGGAGTTCTCGTGTTGGAGTTGCCGTTCTTGCGTTCAATGCTGTTTGACTTTGCTTCTTGCGGCAAACGAGCTTGTAGTCCTTGCCGTCTTTGGTCTTTTCAGTGGCGCAGTATATTAGGACGCCAGTTGAAAGAGGTTTGTTTACCAATTGAGCAAGCACTGGCCTTACGACCTTGTCTCTATCAGAAGGATACTTTACATAGTTCTGGCTCAAATCCAAATGTGTAAAAAGCTTCTTTAACTCTACTTCATACCTTTCTTTGAAAGCTAGGTTGCGGTCGATGTAGGTATAAAGCAAAATAGATAAGTCCTTTTGCTCCTTAAAAGAGGTTATTACGTCAAGTCGTAGGGGGTGAACATAATTAGCCAGCAGGTTCTGTAGTATATATTCATCAAGCCTGAATTCACCATAACCTCTGGTTCTCTTTTCTTTGCCGACGTTCTTTCTTTCCGTAAGCCGTAGATGGTTCAAGATGGTTATGCCTGCTAAACTGGTGTATTCTTTAGCCGGGGAAGCGTAAAAGGATTGGGTAAAAGTAATTGGGATAAATCGCAGATCTAGCAACCACTTTTTTAGTCTGTCATATACCTCTCCCCCACTATCTTTTAATCCAAGTTGTTTAATAAGGCGATAGGTTGTGAAGTGAATGGGATTTGAAGTTGGTTTTCCTGACTGTTCCCACAGTTCTATTAAGGCCAAATAAATCTTGAAATGGTTGGTAGTTAAAACGCCTGTTTCTGTGCCATCGGGCATTTTGCCTATGGTTATCACCGTGTTGTTTTCAGGAGTTGTTATTGTTCTTGAGCGCGGCTTATAGGTGGAAACAGTAAAGACGGCATTTTTTTCAAGATTGAGCTCGCTCCTAACTGTTTGTTCTACTGAGATTAGTTTTGGGGTTGGTTTGGTTTTTTTTGGTTTTGGTGGTTCTACTATTTCTGGCTGTGAGGGTATTGTTGCTTCTATCTGTATTGGTTCAGAAACAGGAGGCTGTTTTGTGTATAACTCCTTGAAGATTTTGCGAAAAAACGACAAAACTTTCACTATTACTACCCTCGTAATTGTACTTGTAAAGAAGTACTCGCACTTGAAACTAAAAATGCGCAAAACGAGAAATGAAGCCACTTTAAGCCCTGTGGAAAACTCAAAACTCGCACCACTCCGACAGTATTACCCGAACCGGAACGACAGTATTCTCGCACCAGAACAACGGTATTTTTCGCACCAGAACAACGGTATCTAAACTCGCACCAAAAAGACGGTATCGTTTTGTCAGACAGAAATATATCTATCCATAGTATGTGATCCAAACACCCCATTTGTCAACAAAAAAATAAACCTGTTGGATGGTTCATTTCATGGTACTACTTTTCTCCCTGCTTTTATTGGAAATTTGCTACCGGACCTTGATGTCTGCCCAGATTGTAGCAAGCCTGTCATGGGGTGAGACAGCTAGTGCCGCCAATGAACCCCAGGCTTGAAACTCAGGTAATCTGGCATGTTTATCCTGACCCTGATTCGTAATGTAAATTCTGATCCATCTCGTAGCTTTGGGCGTTATCTCGAAGGTCAAAATACCATGTTCCTTATCAGGTGGGTTTCCTTCTACGACAACCTCATCCATCCAGGAATCGTCCTTGCCTGTCACAGAGGACTGGATCTGGAAATCCTTAAAGTTATAGCCCCAGTTTCCGAAATCCCCTCCATGATGCGTGTTCCCTGACATATATACTACGAATTTCTTTACAGTTCTGAGTTCGACCAGATCAATTTTAAGCCAGCTTATCTCCTCGTTTTGTGTGCACCACTTCGTCTCCATATCCCCGTCGTAAGCCTTATATGGGAAGTTAGGCGCCCCATCTTCATCCCATGAGCTTGCCATTTCCTTGCTTTCACCCAGAGCTTGGGTGATGACACCTTTCGCCCAAAGGGTGCTTGGGACATTGACGTCTTCAGAAAAAGCCAGCAGTGGTATAAAACAGACCAGCACAGCCAAAACCACTACTGTTGAAATTATCCTCATTTGTATTCAACCTCCCTGTTTTCAAGATAAACCAAATGAAACCAGCAATGCTAAACCCGCTCTATCAGATCAACTCCTCTCACCCATCATCTTCTCTCAATGATTCTGTCAACAATCATACCACTTTCTGCTACCTTTAGCAAATACTTTTCCACATTGCCCAAGGGATATAAATTACCGTATATCAAGATTACACTGCTGGCAGCATACGCAAGCAAGGAAAAAGCGTCAACAACCTTTGTGGTCATTGACGCTATAAATTGATAGGGCTTTTAATTTAAGCCTTTATATATCTTGATTTTAATGAGCTATAGCCGCATCGGCATAATTACACAGAGGTAACTATCATCTCCAACCGGCTTCATCAGAATGGGCTTGAACGGGTCACTCATGCTCAATGTCATTTCTTCTTTATCAGTAGCCTTCAGGATGTCCATCAGGTAATGCGCATTGAGACCGATACCTATGTCATCCCCTTCCTTCTTTACTGATGTTTCTTCGTAGCCCTCGCCATACTCTGGTGTTGAGGCTTTCACCTTCAGGACATCACCGGCTGTTTCCATCATCAATCCCAGCGTCTTCGGGTTAGCCATTGTCCCAATTCGCTTCACTACGGACAGCAGACGCTGTGTCTCTATTGTCAGCCTTATGCTGTTCTCAGATGGGATCACTTTTTCATAATCCGGATACTCGCCCTCGATAAGTCTTGAAACAAGCGTGGTATCACCCATGTCAAAGATGATCCTGTTATCATCCAGACATATCCTCACAATGCTGCTGCTAATGAGCATATCTTTCAGACGCTCCACTGCCTTGGTAGGTATTATCCCCTGTTTCTCTTCCAAAGGCGCATCATCTAAGCTTGCAGTAGCCATAGCCAATCTCTTGCCGTCAGTCGCTGCCATCTTCACCTGCTTATCCGGCTTCAGACTTATGTGAACGCCGTTCAGGAAATACCTCGTTTCCTCTTTAGAAGCGGCGAATGACGTTCGCTGGATCATCATCAGTAACGTGTTGGCATCCATAGAAACAAAGGGTCGCTTTTCATCATTATCTTTCCCGTCTATCAGATTCGGCTGTGATCCTGCATCAGCTTCAGGTATCAGTGGCGGGAACTCATCCGCTGGCAAACCAGCTATCCTGAACTTCGCTGACCCACTGGTAATATTCACCTTCTCAGCCCTCGCTTCGCTCGCTCCGAGACCCGAAGGCGTCGTCACGAGGTGTATCTCAGCAGAATCAGGCATCTCTCTCACCATTGCAGCGAATTTCTTTGCTGGTATTGTGATAGAGCCGCCATCAGTCACCTGACCGCTTACTGAAACCCTTATCCCGATCTCAAGGTCAGTAGCCGCCATGTATATCTTTCCATCAGCTGTCGAACCCAGCAGACCTGCAAGAGGGTCATAAGTTGTGGATATAAGAAGGTTGGATAGTATTGGCAATGGGCCGTTGCTCACTGCCATGTTTACAATCTTCATCTGCGCCATCATATCTTCTTTTCTAAACGTCAGTTCCATTTTTTCTCACCTCACTTTCATTTTTGTATCTATACAACCAAGGTCTTTAACGAGTGGAATGAGATCACCCCAGAGTGACGTAATGGTCACACTGCCGTCATCGTCTATGTAAATTCTGCTGCTTATTGGTAACGATTGCAGTTTCCTTTTCCTGCATCTCCGTTTTCGCTTTCCTCTCTGTGACATTTCCCAACTCCCCTTCCAGCTCCTCGGTTATCTTGAGACACCGCTTGCCCTTGACACCCAACACCTCGACGGTGCTGCTGCCATCGGGCATAATAATTATTCGTATCTTTTCCTCTCTCAAGCTTCATCACCTCACATATATTTCAATCCAGATCAATGACATCATACCGTGATACATTCCTTTTACTCGGTTTGGTTGGGGATGGAAGGTCTATATTGTGCGTTTGCAGGAAGAGCATGACTGCCAAAACGTGTTTACATCGCCAATCTAAATCAGATTTGTGTGTGACAAAGTCAACACACTTGCAGACAAGCCTTCCATCATCTGAGCATGAAACAAGATACTCCCCGCCATCCGAAGATGGCACTGAATATTCATCCTCAACCACAGTTACACTCAGTAAAGATGCCTTTCTTTGTCTGGATGATAACTCATCAGCAGTCATCTCAGTGCTTTCCCGATTCAGCGGAGCTGAGAACATCAACGAGTTCCAATGCCTCGTACCTCGATGGCCTCCATGATTCTATCTCCTGAATCTGCTCTCTGCATGAATCCAGCACTTCGCTCAACACCGCATCGAGATTGGGTATATCCCTCTTGCCAGATGGTTTGTCCATCTCGATTCGTATATCTTCCATCATTCTTGTAAGTTGATCGTCATCATGGAAGTTAAGACGTTCCAGTTTTGAAAGAAGGTTTCTCAATCCCATGACTGATCTCGGCACAAGCCTTTCATTTCGTCTTATGCTGTCTCTAACGCTTTGACACGCATCGACTATCATGCTTCTTAGGCTGGTGTTTATCTCGGCGAGGAAGTCAGCTACCATCTCCTGTTTATGCTGTTCCATTTCCCGAGCCACCTGACGGCGCATCGTATCCTCTGGTAAGCCATTTTGTTGTAAATGTCCAAGCTGGCTTGGCAAGGGGATATACGTATACACTTCCTCGTATCTGAACAGCCTTCTCATATCATCCGGCGATGGGATCTGCTCAAGGCATTTAGATATGAACGTCTCAGTATAATGTTCCGGGACCTGTGCTTCGGAATCATATCTTGACCTTTTATATGCTTCCATTGCCATCTGTGCATATATATCCCTTAACTGGCCGATGCTCTGTGGCAGATTCGAGATAACCTCATCCCTTATGTTGTAGAACTGACCTTTGATTTCCTCATTTTCGTCACGCCATCTGTTCCACGCAGTCACGGGAACAAACCTTCCCCAGAAGCATTTGAAGCTGTTCTCCTCTAAAGCGTATCTAGCACGTTTCTCTATGTTCTCAAGCCTTGCCACCATCTCCGGAGGCAGTAGCTTCTTCCTGCCAAGCTGGAGGTATTCCTTGACCGAGCCATCCTCAGATATGCCAAGTTCGCTTTCGCTCAATCTGGAATACGGTCTCCAGTAGCCTATATGAAGTGAAACCAATACCCCCTTCTGCATGAGCTTCAATACCCAGTTCTCGTCTATCGGTGTTAATACCTGCGGCTCAAGGTCCAATTCTAATGCCAGTTCATCCTGTATCGCCATACCTACCACTCCTTTCAGTTTTTATATCTCCACATTCCTTACATTTTCGTTTGCAATTGTAACGATCTCAGAGGCAGGGATCGCTCTCGTAGACGCCCACTTCCTGAGATGCTCTATGCTCTCTTTCATAGTCACGGATAACGGCACTGTATCGTAGATGGCTTCCAGTATATGCTCAGTCTGAAGCTCTGCACCTTCGTCAAATGCGTCAAACATCCCAGAGATGACCGCCTGCTCTATTTCAGCGCCGCTGAACCCGGATGATACCCTCGACAATGTATCGAGGTCAAAGGTATCCTTATCTCTGTTCCGCTTTGCGATGTGGATAGAGAATATCTCTCTTCTCTCGGCGTCAGATGGGAGATCAACGAAGAAAATCTCGTCAAATCGTCCCTTCCTGAGCAGTTCGGGTGGCAGGTTCTCCACCGAATTACAGGTGGCTATGGTGAACACTGGAACAGCCTTCTCCTGCTGCCACGTCAGAAACGTCCCAAATACTCTAGCAGTAGTGCCTGCATCGGAAAAAGAGGATGATTGTATTCCGGATAACCCCTTTTCCAGCTCATCGATCCATAATATACATGGGCTTATTGCCTCTGCGGTCTTTATCGCCTTGCGTATATTCTCCTCTGAGCTACCGACTATTCCAGAGAATACCTTGCCTACGTCAAATCGTAACAGTGGCATCTTCCATAATGAAGCAGAAGCCTTGCATATAAGGGATTTACCGCACCCCTGCACACCTAGAAGGAGTATGCCCTTTGGCTGCGGCAATCCGAACTCCCTAGCCTTTTCGGAGAATGCGTGACCGCGTTTTGTCAGCCAGTGTTTCAGGTTATCCATGCCGCCGACATCGGTAAGGCTCTCGCTGACCGGGAAGAACTCCAGTATCCCGCTCTTACGTATTATCTGCTCCTTCTCTGACACTATCTCCTCCTGGAGTATGTTCCTATGCTTCACGAGTGATCTGGCAAATACATTATCTATCTCATCCAGTGTAAGGCCCATGCTGCTCTTGATGATACCCTCTCGTTCCTCTGATGATAGGTTTATTTTCAGTCTAGGCTTCATCTTCTCTATCACATCATCCAGAAGACGGGATATGTCGTCCTTATTCGGCAGTGACCAGTCAATGACGGTTATTTGCTTTTCCAGTTCAAATGGTAGCTTCAGTATAGGTGATACTATGATCAGTGTCTTGCTCTGCGGTTTGAGCGTATCAGCAAGCTCCCTCAGTTTTCTCACTATCATGGGGTCGTCCATAAACGGGTGAATGTCCATGAATACGAATACTGCTGGTTCCCTGAATCCGCTGACATAACCTAATGCAGCTAATGGATCCTTTGTGGACTCATCGCTCAGGTTATTATTCCTCACTATCCCATCGATACACGACCACGTAAGGAATTGCCTGTTTCTTTCTGCTGCCACGTCCTTGATACACGCTTCAACGCGCTTCTCCTCGTAGGTGACTATATAAATGAGTGGGTATGCTGCCCTTATGAGTGTGTCTATCGTTTTCATCCGTAGCTCCTCCTCACCAGCAGAAACTGCTTACCGGATTCTGCGGACTCCTCAATGAGCCTGAATCCCTTGCGCTGTGCGAATTTTCTAACCTTCTTTTCTGCATAAGCGACACACAGCTTGGATATGAATTCCTTCTCCGTCACGCCTTTCACTCCCCACCAATCAGCCACGATGTCAAAGACACCGCTGTCATTCTTTTTGAATCCGATACTATAACCTTCGGTCTTCACAGCGAAATCCACCATCTCCTTCGTCTTCCCATATCCAGTTACCGTCTTTACAGCGATAATCTGGTAGCCCATTTCGGTGAGACACTCAATAATATCTTTTGCCGATTTGATTTGCACCTGCACGTTCGTGAAGTGTGACATTTATTCCCCTTTCACCTCATCGAGAAGTGCTAAGGCTTCCGCCATTGTGGTGGAAGTCCATATCTTACTGACCATATCAGTCTTCTTCTCCTCAAGAGACTTAACCCTCTCGCTGGCGGTGCTTGTCCGTTTATCCACCAGCATTTTTGCCTGTGATCCATAGATCAAGGTATCGTTGTTATACTTGCTGAACCCGATTTCTTCCTTTTTCTTCTGTAATGTTTCGATCTGTTTCTGCATGGTCTCTATCTCTATGTCCATAGCCGTGATACCCAATTCCTCTCTGACCTTACACTTGATCTGTGCCACCAGATCACCGGACTCATCCCTTGCACGTTGTATCTTCTTGTCGAGTAGTTCCACAGCAAGCGCAGATAGGACTTTGCGCTGAGAATTATTAATTTTCCCGTTTCCATTCGTCTTTTCGTTCATCTCATTGATCCTCCAAAATATATGGCAAACCCAGCCCAATATTATGTTTGCCTGTTGTTAAAGAACCGATAGTGTTCCGGACTGGCATCTATCTATCATTTACTGACAGGCAGATGCGAACCCAGAATTTTTTTATTACAAAGAAAATATGGCAGGACGTCATGATAAAAAACCACAGACGTCCTGCCCTTGATCAGTTTTGTGAAAGAACTAATTTTTTCTCTGATGCTATCTCGATAAACATATCAACGGCTTTCTCCACGAAATCCAGCATCTTTCCATCCGACATTGTATTTTTTACTATGCTGTCAAAGTTATAAAGTACCGTGAAAGCCAATGCGGATATGTCCTCGTTCATCAGGACATTCGCTTTAGCTATCTTCTCAAGCATCGACGTGCATCTCACTGACGTCTCCAGATACTTCTTCATACCCTGGGATTCGATCCACTCCCTCACTGTGTAATTTGTGTCCGATCCATTGCAGTGATCGGGCAGATCCACGTGAAACCAGAAGCTCTCAGCGTTAGCAATATCCAGTTTATCATTATGCTCGAATATCCTGCCTAATGGGTATGCTCTGCACCTGAACGGCTTATCCGGATGGATGCTGCACAGGAATATGTCCTCGCCATGACAATTCTTTGCCCTTGTTAGACCTTTCGTATTGATACTGCCCTTTCGTATCCTACTTTTAAGATCATCTAATGATGCTGCCTGATATACCGGCGCAAGGAATGGGCATACGCTGAGATCGTTTATCTGCCTGAACCTTATCGTTGCTATGGGCATCCTGCTGTTTGGTCCTACGTTGAAACTCAACAGGTCGTTAGCTATCATATTCCCAGTAGTCATCTTCAGTGTGTGCCTCATGCGGATGATGTCATACGTATTCACAATTATGGTGTTATTCACACAGCATCTCCCGCACTGCTTACATCCAAACCTGAAGCTGTCATCGGGACCGAGCTTCCACAGTGTCCCGTTCTGGACGGACTCCGCTATCCTCTGTAACTGATTGCTATTCACCTTTACCCTCCTGTTAGAATGGGACGTCCGATTCGTCCGTGCCTTCTGCATTTTCATTTTGGTCCTCTGATTTCCCGCCCAGGAACTGTACGTTCTGTGCTACCACCTCGAGTTTGCTTCGCTTAGTGCCGTCGTCGTTCTCCCACGACTGGTACTGCAGTCGTCCTTCGATGAGAACCAGTCGTCCTTTGGCGAGATGCTCTGCGCATATCTCCGCCAGCTTGTCCCATGCGGTTATGTCCACGAAGCACGTGTCCTCTTTCTTTTCACCGTCCTGCGAATTGTATACTCTATTGACCGCCAGACCAAATTTGGCTATCCCTGTCCCATTGGCGATATATTTCAGTTCCGGGTCTCTCGTTAAGTTCCCAATAAGGAACACTTTGTTTAGTGTTGCCATTTGTTTTCTCCTTTATCCCCCGACTCAGCGGAGCTGAGACTCCTTTACTCGTCACACGTGACTTTTTTTATCTTTTGAATTATGCGAGGGATAGTAATTCATACTATCCCTCTCTATGGTCATTGAAGTGCCTTTACCTTCTCCGCATACTCCTCTCTGGTTAGCAGTCCACCAATTGTGCAGACATGCACATCTCCTGTTTCCCCTTCTGGACACGCTTCAGAGCAGCACCTGCAGAAACGGTAGTGCTTCAACTCCTTCTTTCTGTAAGCATTCCTTAACACTTCACCGTAAACCTGAAACCCGTACTCTGTATCCTGCCAGAAGCAGTCGCCCTTCTTTATCTGTGCCTGCCATGACTTCACTTTTTCATCTGCCGCTTGCATTGCTTTCGATAGATCGTCCAGCATCTCCTCTGTGCTGTTGTAAAAAGTTATGTTCATACTTACTTACCTCTTCCCTGATCATTCGGTCAACCAGTTCTGTCATCGGGATCTCCTGTTCTTTGGCTATCTTGTATAGAATAGGAATTAGGTCCTCTTTGATTTTCGGACTATACATCGCTTATCCTTCTGACACCTATAACAGATGCCAAACCTCCACACTGTGCCATCCGGCGCCTTTTCCTCTCGGTATCCATCTGCTGGATAGTGAGCAAGCGTTTCTGGATCAAAACATTTATCGCATCTGTCAGGTATTAGAGGTGCGGCGCACCATCTGCCTGTCTTTGCATCGCTGTCAGGGTCGGATATTTGCAGACCGCCTTCTTCCGCAGTGATGATGAGCATACTACCCTCCTTGCGGATTTCCTGCATACGTCAGCTCAGGTTTTCCAGCATTCATGATATAATCCGCATCGTTATCATTCTTGCAGTGCTCCTGGTAGTTGCAGTTGAAGCACCCGAACCCGCCTATGGGATTGGGATAAAAGAACTTTTGCTCGATGGCCCTTATCACCTGGAAGGTGGTTCCTAACAGCCATGAATGGTCTCTTTCAGTCCTCTGGGTCTCAGAGATGACCACCTTCGGTTCTTTCGTCTTGACAAGGTTTATCACCTTTATCGCCCTCTCCGGCTTTCCGTAGAGCATACGGTATGCCCAAGAATAAAGGGTTATCTGTATGTTCTGGTCTACTTCCTGCTGGACAGGGCTTCTGCCCACTGTCTTGATCTCCACAACAGTATCATCGGTGAATATGGCATCAATCTTCCCCACGAAATCCATTTGCTGGATAAAAAGCCCTGTCTTAGGGTCAATTATCGGCAGCCTGAACGGCAGTTCCACTTCCGTTGGCTTCTGGTCTTTCATCTCATTGGCGTAAAGCTCCAATAACTGTCCACCTTTTTCGTAGAGCTCAGAAGGGTCTTCTTTCCATGCGATCTCCTCTTTCGATGTCCCGTCTTTCCACGTGACTGAAAACTCTGTCTTTGCTAGGGCAATATCAATTCCGCCGTTCATCAATCCCCTGTTTATCGCTTCGGCGCCTTTATGGACAGCGCCGCCGAATAGGACCGCTGACGGTGTCTTCTCCCAGGCGATCCCTAGCTCATACTGGAAATGGTATTGCAATGGGCACTGCAGGTAGCAGATAAGCTGTGAAGCTGAGAAATGTGGTTTTTCCTCATTCGGTATCCTCATCAGTAATCAGCTCCTTTGCCGTTGCCCTGGTTCTGCAGGTAGGCGATCAGTGCGGTTGCCATCGTCGGGTTAAGAGCTTCCACCTTGTCAGTGCCGAACATCGTCTTGGACTGTTCCTGCACCTTTTCAGGCGCCCAGCCGAGGTCTGTCCTCAGTTTCTTGATCTGCGCCAACTGCTCTTTGGTGATGGCGGTCCCACCTTTGGGTTGGGATTTCTCGGACATCCCTTTGCCGGTATGCTCTGACGGTTGGTCTTTTTTATCAGCGCCGTAAAGGTGAAGCCCGATTCCATACAATGATGCGGATTTCTTTAAAGCGTCGCTTGTCGCTGCCTTCCAATCGTCTCCCAGAGATACGACCTCGCCTGTTTTCGAGTTAGTAGTTATGGTGCTGCAACCGAATTGGGTCTTTGATACGCCATCTGCTGTCAGCTTTCCCAGTACCATCACCTGTGATCCATTGTTCTCCTGGGATAGGACTTCAAAGCTCCACTGTCCCTCAAAAGCATCATTCAGGCGCTGGATGACTGCGTGTGCTTCCACGTAGTCGATCATATCCCCGAAGTTTCCCTTGCGCTGTTTGATCTGTTCCTTATCAAACGGTTTCTCTAAAAGCTCTCTGTTCATCGTTCATACTCCTTTCTGTATTTCCCTTATGCCATCCCTTATATGTTCCTAGCCTCCGATTTTGCCATTGTAAACTCCTTTCGTATGCCATTCTCCTCAGAAAATGGGCGTATTATGGGTTACGCTATGCCGTAGAAATCAGCAAAATCGCATAATCTCGGCATAACCATTTCAGTGTTTTTTTGTTAAAGTGCTGAAATGTAAAGAACTGTTGATTCTATTGGGCTTGTGTGTATGGCGGGAATTGTGGTCTGCTCTGCATTACTAGCATTATGTGGCGTCTAATTCTGCGGTAAGTCAATAAAACCAAGAAGAACTTATCTTTATATCAGGGTATATCGAGGGGGTAGACTAAACAAGCAGTGGGAAATTGCTATAAAAGGCAAGTTGTCTTGAAGGGAGAGGGAAATAAAAAAAGGCTCTCAAGAGAGAGCCTTACTGTGTTTATGTTTCTCGAATTACTTCTGGATGATCATCTTCTTTGTGGCAGAAAACTCACCAGCAGTTATATTGTAGAAGTAGATTCCTGAAGACAATTGCACGTTGTTTATCTTCTGGTTGTAGGATTAACAAGCATAAGACCATATTGCATACCTATCAATTGTTATTGGAATTTACCTAAAGTTCTTAAGTTGATTCACATGGGGAGCAAGCTTACCCCCGAAGGTTATAGATTCGAAACACAGTTACCAAGCGAATTGATGTTGTTGGCGAAATACAAATTTTAGCTAAAATCAGACTCCCAGAAGCTCGATTTCAATCAGAGAATCTCACTTCCAAAAGTTTAAACCGAATTCGCCAACAATATCCGAATTCTTGGTAACTGTAGGTGTACTTCTGAGTGTATGACAACACACATTCTGCCCCACCAAAACGGGCTATAAAATATATTACGGATACGCATGTTTGAGCTAGGACAGGAATGCCCCGCCTATACTGGAGAATGATACCATCAATTGATAGGCGGAGGGTAACTCCGTTGATATCATGATCTTAATCAGAAACGATACTTGATTCCTAGCCAGATGCTTGAAAACGTTGTATCATCACCTTCGGTGAAAATGGTATGATGATTGTATATCATTTCAGCTGAGACGGATGGCAATATCTCCCGGTGTAATCCAATGCCCTTCATCCAACCGAATTCTGCTGAATTGTCCTTGGGGAAGTAGACCCCTGGCGCAGCGTTTACAAACACCCACTTCGGGAATGTCTGGAAATAATACTTCAGGTTCAAGGAAAGGTTGATCCAGTATGTATCCTCCAGTTTGTCGCTCCTGAACTGATGGTATCCGGCCAGAAGCTCTGCAGAGAGTGATCTAGTCAGACGATACTCAATGTCTGCAGCGATGCTCAGACCTGGCTCATATGGTATGTTGAGATCGCCCAATGGCTGTGTAGCGCCGGCGTGCATGCTCAAACCCAATGGGTATAGCTTTCCTACAACTCGGAATGCTCGCTGCGCAGTTGACTCTATTCCACCAGGGTTGGTGATGGTGAGATCGGAATATCCTATTGTAGCGTCACCGCGGATTTGCAGCCTCACTTTAAGTTCGCTGGAATTCACAAACTCGATGCGTCTTAGGATTATGCCTTCGTGGCTGAAGGCTATGTTCGCGCCATCAACGAACCCCCGACCCTTGATAGTTGCGTCAAGTGACTTGCCATAACGTCCTGTGCTGGGAGAAATCCCTTCAATTTCAGGCTTCGGCAAATCATCGGGTACGCCGCTGATTGTGATGTGGCTCTTCGAAATCCTTGTGAATGGTGGGATCGGTTTGGGTTGCCAGTCAGGAGGCATAACCTCATCCGGCTGGGCCTCGACTCCGTTCTTGTTTTCAACCGACAGACGAAAACTATACCCCCCGTTCTTCGGAAAATGGAGAAAGTGATTGGAGTATACACCATCATTCGCCTTGTCGTCGCCGTGTGAAAACTGGCCGTCATCGTATAGTCTAACGCGTCTCGTGAATCCCTTTGGGCCAGTCACGACTCCCTCCACTGAAGCGCCGGCAACAGGAACACCTGCGACTACACTTGCTCTTATTACTGGGACTTGCGGATATTTATAGAGAAACTCGGGCGTATAGACAACCAGATCAACTAGCGGGGATGAACAAATAACCTGAGTTGTAAAACGCAGTCTTGGTGGAACTACTGTTACTGCTAACCTTGCCTCACGCTCTGGAGATGTTCCGGCAGCAGTGCTAACGATCAGCTTCCAGTTCCCTACCTCTGGTTCCCTGACTCGATAGTATTCATAGAAAGGCTGCTCCCAATGGATGATTTTCGGATTACCTGAAGCAACGGTGGGATCGATCATGGCACCGCCGGGCTTTTGCAGCTTCAAGTCAAAGGCATTATATCCAGCAGGCCAGTGGAGTATAAAGGTTGCCTCATTCGTGAAACTGTCGATGAAGGCCTCCTTCTCTTTGGTTTCGCCGAGTTCACCGGAAGTCATCCAATCTGTCGCCTCAGAGTCAACAGCATCCCCGCGAACTTCCGCAGCATACTCTGTATAGACAGCCGCAAGTTCGGTCTCATCCGGTGTATGCCTATATAGCCCCCCGGTGAGGTCAGCGATTTCCTGTAATGTTTCTTCGTCCAAGGGATATACTGCTGCATCAGGATCCCCAAGACCAATCGTGAAAACTCGGACTCCTCGATCTTTGATATCCGGGATGACATCATTGGGATCCTCTGAGCCATAATTATGGACGCCGTCGGAGAGGAGTATGATCGTCTCGATATTACTGTCATCCCTTGGAACTGCTCCACTTCCAGTAATCTGGTTCAGGGACAATCTCAGTCCATCGCCCATAGCTGTGTTGTTATCAACTTCAACGTCAGCAATTGCATCTCTGGCGTTTGCCTTAACGTTCGCGTCAGTCACTTCAGCTATTGGAAAATCTGCATGAGCCAAATCGGAGAACGAGGTAACTCCTAAGAACTCCTCTTCTCCCTCATGCACTAGATCAACGAATAGGTCTGCAGCGACCTTTGTCAAATCCAGTTTACTGCCAACCATGCTGTAAGATTTGTCAATGCATATCACATATCTCAGGCGATCTCCCACAACAATCCAGGCGATATCCTGGTGCCCTGCTGGCATGGCAGTATCTGGTGGGTTTGCCGCAGAGGGAGCTGTTATTGTGATGCCGAATTCTGAAAGCACACGGTCCACAGCAGTTTCCCAACAGGATTCACCATGTCTGTCTTCCTGTTCGTTATTGGGATTGTGATCAGTGATCAACCCCAGCCCGTCCTGACTGCAGAACTCAGTTCGCGTGTTATTCGTAGTTGTCCCACCGTCCATAAAGCAGGCGATCTCACTGTCCTCATCCTCAAGGCAGCAGGGATCGATGCCATCACCACCCTCATATTCGTCTCCCAGGTTGAATACATAGTGCCCTGACTCATGCACAATACCAAACTGCCCCCGCTCATCATTGTCCGGCCCATCATTATTCGTCCAGCGATGTTGGTCCCGGTAAATGGTGATATGCAGACCTGGGGTGCCCATTCCTCCGGTATTGGCAGAAGCGCCAGACTCGCCCCAGTTAACCCAGATATCAGCTTTGTTGTTGAATGTGGCCTTCTTTGAGACACGCACCACTCCAATCTGCATTTGTCCATTAGTCCCGTTATATAGTAATCTCGATGCTTCCTGAAAAACGTCTCTCATGACTTGCATATCAATCTCGTCATAGGTATAGTAGAGATAGAGATTCAGCAGATGCGGTGTGCCACTTATGATCTGTCCATCCCCTCCGTTAACACTTGCCGAACAAGCAATCAGAAGACCGACGACTACGAGCAAAATTAAGAATCCCCTTGTTCTCATAACTCCCTCCTTTAGATGTAAATGGTTGTGTTTGGCTCATCTTCACTTATCTCTTCCCGTGTCTCAGGAGGCAGGCAGCAAGCTTCTTACCGTGATAGATAAACTCAAATCGTGTGACATCTCCAACGAAAAATCCCTGGATTCCTGCTACTTCCAGTGATGGGATTCGGTACAGCCATCCCGATGTCAACACAGCTTTCTTCAGGGTCGGATACATTGATAGCGTTTTGTCGTCAAACTCCACTGGTAAGTCCTTTGGCGACTTCAGCCATCTGACATTGCCGATGATCTCCGGTTCAGCTACAAGAAGGAATAATCCATCCTGAGGCTGCTGAGGTAATTCGCGCCCAAGTGATATAAGGGTTGATATTATTTGTTTTAGTTTCTCGGGCGCGGCATGTTCATGGGTCAGCACCCTTTTGGTTTGCCCTGACCTCGTAACATCGAGCCAGTAATAGGTGTCCTCATACTCAATGGGTGGCGCGGCGGGGTCAAGTGGATAAACATCATACTTGCTCTCCAATCGGTTGAATTCGTCGCCGGACAACAAAGTAATAAGGTTATCCAAAACGCCTGGAGCCACATATCCAGAGCGGAACTGCCGGATCGTTCGCTGGAACTGAACGAAGTCACACCTGCGAGATTGGTCAATCTGCAACAGACAATAGTCGCCGACCACATGAGACTTGAATAAGGCAACTCTGAAAGCACTGTCAACGGAGGTACTTTCAGGCGATTCCAGGAACCTATCGCAGAAGTCGGTTTTAGCGTAATTCCATATCCTCAAATTGTCTATTGCGACGCTTCCCTGAGAAAGATGCTGAATGTGTATTAAACCTAGGCTACCACCTTTAAGCGGCACAAATTTGCTGTTCACATCATGGTGCCACCTTGCCGAGTCTAGCTGTCCATCAAGGAATACAGCCACCTTCTTCGTACCGTCAAAGACACCCGGTATTCCGCTTTTGCTCCAGACCAATGCATAATGATGCCATTTTTCCACCGGGTTAGAGCCGAAGACCTGCTTATACGTCCAAGAACCGGCACTCCCAGTTCCGGCATGAAATCCATGTCCTGCACTGCCACACAGCCCACCATAACCTGCACCATCGTTGCCACACAACCCAATAAAGAAACTGGTATAGCCATCGCTCAGGTGAATGAAAGCTGGATTCTTATCCTCTGCTAAAGTGCACGGAAAATCTATCAGTTTTGCCCAAAATTCAATGCAGCCTGAATCTACTGGCACTACTTCCTTAGGGAAAGTAACCAGGCCACTTTGACCATGGTCCGCCATGTAAGCATTGCCGAACATTCCCTCAACAAATCTTCCACCATTGAAGGCACCGTTAAGCCCTTTCTCGCTGTTCTCAATCTCCATTTGGGATCCCATGGTATTCCACAGAACCAAGCCCCCAGGATTGATTTGAGCGTGAGTGGATAGCGTGGTTGCCATAATCAATGTTATACAAAGAATTGTGATTCTCGCTAACAGTCGCCTGAACATAGAATATACTCTCCCAAGAGTTTGTTTTAACCTGCTATGGATAAAATAACGGTTGATATTTTCTCTCTTATTTGTTGAAACAAGCCCGAAAAGCACCTTTTTATTGCAATTAACAAAACGGATCGTTGTTTTCTACTCCGTTGCTATGGGATCACCATATGCAAAAACCCCCGGGATGCATTTAACCTTTCATCTTGGTTTATCAAGTAGCTTTTCTTCGAGTTCACTACGGCTGTTTTCCCAAAAATTATCCGGTATATCTGAGCCGGTTACGAGTTTGCTGCGCTTTTCCATATCTAGTTTATGCTCTCTCAGACCGGCCAATGCCAACTGATATTGTTCCTTGGCTTTGCTTCTGAGACCATGCCTGTCATAGATATCACCTATGTATCTGTTTATAGGCCAAAGCCATCCATCTTTGCTACTGAGATTAAAAAGCATATCAGCGACTTCAAGTGCTTTATCCACTTCATCCTGTTTTTCGTAGTAACCTATCAATGCTAGATATGCTCGATATTCTGGGCGTTCTACTAAGCTCCGAATGTAGTAGCCATCTGATTGTGAAGCCGCAATTCTATCTGCCTTGCTCATCAAAGCGAGGTATGTTGCAGAATCTGAAGCAACTTTTTCAAGAACCGAGATTGCTGCTGCTCTATCTCCCTTTAGATCCAGCATTTTTGATATGAAGATATTTACTATAACCTTCGTGGTCCTGGGGTATCTCTCCAGATGCTCAAAGTATGCAAGTGCCTCTTTTTCCAATTGTGGTACCTCGCCATCTTTATCAAAGGGTTTAGCAATCCGTATGGTTCCATCTGGGTTAAGAAACACAAGCCCCCCTTGCCACATCAACCATACATCGTCAAACCTACAACTATCATCAAGATCCCAATCTACAACAACAGTCTGTCCGTTGGGGTATTGTTTTGCGACTTTTTCAAGATCGGTGATTGCACCAGCAACATCATTTTCAAAGTTTGCTTTACCGCAGGCGAGAATAAGTGCAGCATCATCTGCCCATTGGCTAACCGGAAACTTATCTACGGTTGTCTCCAGGGCAGCTTTTCTTTCAGGCCAATATCGCTGGTGTTCTGCATAGCTATAATTGACCAAAAGATTTTTCCAGATACACGCCTCTTTTATCATAAGAAGATCCCATCTTTCTGAGCCGGTGGAAATACGTTGCCCAAATGAAGAAAGTTGAGCAAAGAGTACCATGCTCGCGGCAAATACGATCAGGACGAAAATAAATTGTCGTCTCATTTTTAGGCTCCTTCTAAATAATCTTCTACTTCCAGCTTTCTACCAGACAAATTTGAAAACATTTTCTCCATAGATGAATTGAATGTTGCTACTGCTATCTATCCGGTCCACGCCAATTATGTAAAGTAGGATTCGAATTGTAATCTCGATGAGCCGGTGCTTCACACCCCATGCTTTGCCCGTTTTGATTAGCCATCCATTGATATGTGTATGGTGCGTTATTTGCAATTTTCTTATACTGGGCAAACAAATGATCCTCATAGACACCCCAGCTGCCAGGAAGGGATACAGCAGCAGCAGCGTCCCGCTGTGCTCCATCGGCTTCTGCCCACTGATGCCAACTCCAATCAATTTGCCCACTTCCCCAGATTGCCCCCACAGGATCGATCACATTAGTTTTCTGATAAGCCATATCGTCAATTACTCCATAGCCACCTTTGCTTGCCCATCTATGCTGAGATGCATTTATTCCTTGAGTGCTTACAAGCCGGACAAAATCACTAGCAAGTCGATGACAGTCCATATTCCATGTATAATGGTTGCCGAAACCGTTACTTAGTATGTCCGAACAAACTCCTGAACTGGTGGTAGTACCACTAGCCCATGTGCAGGCGTAATCAAGTATCTCCAGCGATGGTGCAGTCATAGGAACAACAGGGGTTGCCAAAACCGTGTATAATAAATGTTCGCCGGTGCTTCCCATACTTTCCGTGCTTGTAGATATTTTATACTTCCAATCCCAATAGAAAAGATGCTTACCGACAGAGGTAGGTACGTTATTTACATTGAAAACACCTTGACCACTGCCATTTGTAAAAGAAACTAATACAGGAGAGCTGCTAATACCCAACCCCCCTAACCCGGTCTCTGCCCAGATCTGCGCTGAACTGACAGTAGGAACTGCCTTGAAATCAACTTTGACTGAGTGAGAACCTCCCATCACCCACGCTGCCGGTTTAATCTTACTGGTTGCAATGGTGGAATATTCAGGAGGATTAATGTTTGTATTGTTAACATTATCATAAATGGTGATGGCTCCCGATCCGCTGTAATTGAATGAGATTGAATTCACACGCACTTCAGAAACTATGAATCCTACCGGGTCAAGAGAATCAATCAAATCAATACCGGGGTCATAATTCCCATTCTGATTGAAATCGAGCACCACATCATACTTTCCGGGCGATAGAGGTGCTGTCCAGGCCAATGTTGCCCAACAATTACTGCAGACATACTGGACAGTGATATGCTCCACATAATTTGTAACATCGTTCAAAATGGTACCGGGCAGCCACTGGGCATCCGGCTTGTCTACAACAATATAGATATCGGCGGTCTTACCCATATAATTTGGTTGCACAGTTGGATCAACCCCAACGTATACATTCTCTGTAGTCAAAAAAGTATCACGATAAGTCAGTTGGCTTTGCCGAGTGCCCGCTAGGTCCATTTCTAAAGGTTCTGCCACTCCTTGCCGACGTTGGATCACGAAGCCAGAATAACTTAGATGCGACACAAAGTTTTGTACCTGAGCAGTTGAAGATACATGATAAGAGCCAAATGGATATGTCACCACTTCAGCAACTATATCATAGCTACCGATGGAGGTAAGTCCTTTAGACCATAATAGTTTCTTAAAGCTTGTGTTATCTCCCTTGAGTTCAAAGATGGAAGGCAATTCACTGTAATATTGTTTTGTCGCATCTTTTAATTGATCTGCATCTTTCCATTGGGTGTTGGCAGTAACAGCCCATAACCTGATTATACTGCCTTTCGGAAAATTGCTACCAATTACCCACACATCTTCTTCGCCGATCAGAAAACCTGATTTAGGACAACCTCGCGTATCTGCCGTATATAGCGTGGGTCTAATCATTCTTTCTGCAACTCGAAATGTTATTTGACGAATTGGCTTTTCATCTTTCATTATGTTTAGAGTATAATTCTTTCCAGCATATTCAAAATCACTAACCTCATGCTCAGATAAATGTGTGATAACAGCCTTATCAATCGGCATCTCTAGGCACGGCAGTATTCCGATATCGTACCATATAACAGTTTCCGGGATCTGACCGTGCTGGTCAGTTGATAACCTTGATTCGGTAATGATTTTGTTATCTTCTCTTACTATTTGTATCTTGTATCCGGTCCTTGGCGATAGATTTGTAGCGTTTAATAAAATGGAGTCATGCAATTGAAACTCTTTTGTCTCTATACCTGAAGCAGTCTTTAATAAGATTGGTTGATGTTCTTCACCCAATTCTTCGACCTTCTTTTTGTCCGACGGTACGCATAGCATATAACTCTTTTCTATATTCAACCTAGATTGTCCAAATTGGTTTTTTATATCCACAGCGTGCCCGTCTTCTCCACTACCTTCTACTAAAGTAACTTGGTAACAAGCCAGATGTTCGTTGGATGACTTTTCGTTATTTTTTTGAACTGGGGTGCAAAAATATATGGGTTTGTTTATGACCACTACCTGTTTACCAAACTGATCTTCGAGGGTAACCTTTTTATTATTCAGTGATTGCCCGGATAATACTTCGTAACACTTGAAGTGTTTACTTTTATCTGGCTCAGAACTACTTTTCTCTATTTTTTCTGTTGGCACGAGAAGAAAGACCGCTTTGCCAATTATCCATGTCTGAGTACCAAACTGATTGGAAAATGTGACACTTCTTTTAATTGGGGTTTCATGCTCATCAAGCCGATACCATGCTAAATGAGTATTGCGATCGTAAATCTTCCCGCCATTCTTGCTGACCGGGTTGGCGAAAAACTCTATCTTTGAAAGCGCAGCCTCTTTGGATTCAAACTGGTCCTTCAGTTTTACTTTATACTGTTTTTCTTCAATACCGTTCGCATAATATACTTTGTAGTGGTCAACACAGCCAGTAATTATAAACATAACTAGCAGGCAAAAAGTAAGATCAGCAAATAGTGTTTTTTTCATTTTTATCTTGGTATACTAAAAGATGAAGAAAATCACTTTTAATACACCATCTCCTTTCAGTATAAGTAATTTTTAAAGCCATATTTACATAAGCTTCCCAATCCTATGCAAACGTGCCTATCATAAAATCAATCCCATTATTCTGAGCTAGTGACTGATGACAATGTCATCAACCACATAGTATCCTTGTGTCATATTCCTTGCTAGGTATTCAAAGCGCAGTGAATGGACATCATCAAAATCGGGATCCAGAAATTTCCGTTTTTGAGCAACATCCACACCATCGATTTTTAGCCAAAACCTCTTTATATTCATATCAATATCTATTAATATGATCTGCGGAGAGCCTATTGCATACCCAACACTTAGCGTTTCATCAGGATCATCGCCACTTGCTAGTTTGTATTGGGCATCACTTAAACTTAACTTAAAGGCGAGATTTCCGCTAGAAGATACAATAGTTGTGACTAGGCTTTCGATAGTTGCGCCTGGAGATGGGACGAAAGATTTGCTGTATGCCTTGTATCTTGCCCTATACCTTCCGTCAGTATAAGGACCACCGGCTGTTATACATTCAAAGATAGTTCCTGCAGTTTGAGATTTGCGTATCTGCACAGCTTTTGAAGCCAGAACTGAGTTTATTACTGAAATACCTTTTTCAATATCACCAATATCACCCACATTCATTATAAGATCATCGCCAACAGGTGGTCCTGGAGGTGGAGCTATGGGTTTGCCCCCAACGGTATCTAATCCGAAATTATCCTCAAATACTATGTTTGTGCATCCTGTAAAGAAGCCCAGAGCTATAAGTATTACGAAAAAAACTCCAAATTTCATGACTTCCTCCCGATTAGGAATATCTTGTCGTTTTGTATCTAAAAGCATGTCTTAGAAACTGACAAGAAAATTAATTAGATATAATCTTTTGCTATCAATATACATGGATTTGCTGCCGCAAAGAAACTATAAATTTAGCCATCCTAAAGTCTTTCTCAATCCATTCATTCGATGATGCCTGCCATAAGTGCATAAGGAAAGGGCACTATCTATTCCTTATGAATTGCGGAAACAATAATTTTGAAATGGTCGCCTTCCATAATCTCTTGATTCCCTATTATGCCGCTAGTTTGATAATCTCCCACAAACACATAAACTGGTTCTATATAACTCTGAGGTATACATCCCGGTTCGGCATAATAGGTTACATACACTTCACGGATATTCACTTCCGTTTTTATTTTTGCTTGCTCTAATTCGTTAGGCTTTGCCTCCGTTGGCCATCTTTCCTTAAATCTGGCGAAGGCTTCTTGAGGAGTGATTATTCTTGCCTCTTTGTCAGGCTTAATCTCTCTCCAAATTTTGGCTGTCTCTATGATTTCTCCACTTTCACCAAAAACAATGCTAACTTTAGCACCAGGCCCCTCAACCTTCATTTCATTTATCTTAAAACCAAATCCTACTGAGAGAGCAGTCTTTCCTTGATCAATTGCCTTTCCCTCCGAATCATACTGCTCAAATTCGTAATATACGACTCCAGCAAGAAAAGTATTGCTGGGCAACAAACCATTGTTTTTCAAAAAGTCATTCGCCTTAGCAACGGCTTCATCCTTTGATGGAAGATTCTCAGCTTTTTTTTCAATCGCCAGTTTTGCATCATCGCTAAAGCGCAAATACCCAGTTCCCGATTGCTTGAAAACCTCCAATACCTTATCCCCATCTTTTGCTATGAATTGTCTGCCCTGATCGATAATTTGGCCATCCAAACCAAATATTTTCATTAGCGATAAAATATCGTCCCTGGAAATATTAGGATCAACCGTTCTATAAACCATCATCTTTTCAGTAACCTCAGGGAAACGGCACTTCAGATTGAATGAGGCTAATACCATGAAGTGTTGATTTCCTGATACATTGGAAACGTCATCCCCTTTGGCTGTGCCAATATTAGGTATGCAAACAAATAGGGATAGGACTATACTAAACCAAAACAGCAGACAGATTTTCTTCATTCTCTTGTCTCCTCTTAATAATCATTCGCTTATTAGACACCCCAATTAAACCCAGAGTTACTTCTCAGTAACATGGCCAGCTACAATACCAATAGCACTGACTAGCTGGATCAGGGTCCTTACTTACGTGTCCAAAATTATAAATATGGTCATTAAAGGTATCGGAGCCGGAGCTATCAGCTCTCAGGTAAGCGCCCTTATATTCGGGGTACTCTGTATCCTTTGTAGCCTTTATCCAGGCTTCCCGTACCGTGTGATTTTTTCCACCACGCTTTCCGGTCAAGTATTCGGCAAAAATCATGCCCCTATTGTCACTGTCAGTAGCGAGGGTACGAAATCCAAGTATGTAGTGAAGACCATGCATCACGTCCGAATTAGCCCATCTTTCACATAAAGTATAATCTACTCCATCTCCATCACTTTTCGGGGCTAAGGCCGAACAAACGTCCAAGACTATCCAATTAAGATACTTATCTCCCCATCTTGGCTCTCTATTAAAAGGTGCCGCTGACAGAACCCAGTCATCATGTGCATTTACTCCAAAGGTGAAGCCGCCGCCCCTGCCAACATTTGTTGGTAGGATGCCATCTGCGGCACCATGCCCAGCAAAATAAGCAAAATCAACATTATCCACCCAATCGTCATCTGTTCCCCCCTTTGATGTGCGTTTGAAATGTTCCTCCCAGGCATTGGCATTGCCCTGATTAAACCTTCCTACCCAGTCGGGATGGGCAGATATTATTGTATTGTAGAAACCTTCCGCGCAGGGCTTACGATGAGCTACGTTGTCCTTCCCAACCGCAGAATAGTCTGTTACCCACTCGACGCCAACGTAAGATTTGCACCCACACATACCTGATACAAGCATAACTATTATGAGCATCAGGACAACTTTGAAGATTTTGGTAGCCATTATAACCTCCTTTACTAGCCGATAGTCTTTGAGTTTGACAGAACTATTTGGTTATCTGATCAAGTGTGCCATTTATTTTGCTATCGCTTATCAACCTTGCATGATGTTTACTGCTACGATTTTACCATCCACGGACAACACTTTGGCAAACTATTAGATGAATATTGGACTCCGCGATAGAAAAACATAAACTTTTATAATTTAGTGAAAAATATGAACTCTATCTATATTTTATTATACAATAAGTATTTCATAAAGTCAAAATTTTTTATTCCTCATATAACCTGCATTAATTATTATGCCTCTTCATTTCGCCATAAACTATTAGCTTTGGCGATAACGCCATCAGACCCAAAGCAACAGCGTCAAACATATTCTGGTGATACTGATCCTTCCATGCCCTATCCTGAGACATATAGACCTTTAGCTCCGGGTATTTCGACACAATAACAGTGCTCAATTCCTTCTTACTTGCCCTGCCATTTCCAGTGATGAATTTCCTGACCGTGCTTGGTGCATAGCTTATGACCTTTAGCCCCTTTCTCTTTCCAATGGCTTTGATCTCGTTAATAAAGACGTGCAATAGCGAAGCTGTTCTGTTGTTGGCAAAGAACGATCTCTCGACGACAAGGACATTCGGTTTGTAGTCTCTGATCAGTCTGTGTATTATCTCTCTACCCTCCTTTAGTTTCTCATTGGGGGATTTTTCGATAGGGATCACCTTGACCCCGTGGTAAACGAGCTTCCCACCATTCTCAGGGTAGGACGACCCCGAGACCCCAAATCTTTCCAGAAGGGCGACGCCCATCTCCCTTGTCCCTGGGTCAATGGCAAGTACTTTTGTATTGTGTTTTGGCATAGTTTTATATAGCCCTGGCCCATCTGCGCCTATCCAGTTGATGGAAACATAATGAACCAAGAGCCACCGCCTCAAACATTCTGATGTAATATGGATTCCTGATGGTTTTCTCTTTGTTTAGGTCGTGGGACAGGACCGGATAGTCTGACGCCACTATCTCAGCCAGCTCCCTTCTGTTTATTTTCTCTGAGTGAAATCCGCTCTCCAGTTCTTTTATGGGATACTGGCATATCCTCACCCCCTTTCTTTTCGCTAGTTCCTTTGTCCTAGCCACCATCCGGTTCAGGTTCGAGGAAGAACGGGACGGATGGAGCTCCTTTAGTGCTAGGACATCCGGCTCATGTTGTCCTAGCAGACCGGAAATAATCGTCATGGCTTTCCCCATCTTCTCTTTTGATTTGCCGCCGATGTTCTTCACGCCCCAGTCTCTGAGCTCTGGACCGCGAAACAGGGCAAACCCCATATACTTTGTCCCAGGGCTAATCCCTATGGTCTTTACAGGTTTTTGCATATTTGTGTATTATGTAGTTAAACAGAGCGGCTCTGCTCTTTTTTATTTGCTCAAGTGGAACTTCCTTCACTTCACCCAAAGCCCTTCTCAGAAGGGATTCTGGATACCTTCTAGCATAGGACAGATATATGGACAGGGATTTCGTATCATTTAGAGCATCCGCTAGATCTAATGCCAACAGTTCCTCTCTGGTTTTTGGCTTAAAAGCATCTAAATCCATGAATTTCTTATCTTCGATATTATTATTATTTATTGTTCGTCTATTATTGTTAGTGTAACTCTGGTGCACACCTGAGTTTCTTCTGTTTGACATCTGAGTTTCACCAGTGTTACACCTGACTTTTAGCAGATGATAGATGCAGTGGTATCTGCTGCGCTTCTCTGTCCTGATTAACCCGTTCACCTCCAGGCGTTTCAATGCCCTGTTTACTGTCGCCCGGGAGTAGCCAAGCCTGTCAGCGATGTATCTCTGTGAGGGGAAGCAGCTCTGGTTGCTGTCAGCCAAAGAGGCAAGGAAACTGTAAACAATGATACCGGTAGCGCCTACCCTCTGCGTATACTCGTGGATCACTGCCCTGTGTATCCAGCACCAGTCCCCGTTTCTCAGGTCCCTTACCTCGATCCTTTGCTCATTAGGCATATTCTATGCTTCTTTCCCCTGACGCCCTTGTGGTTAGTCCGGGAAAGGAACTTCCTATTTTCAACTATCTTTTCTTTCCTTAAATCTGGCATTCTCAGGATACGTTTGTGCTTGTCATAAATGTCGCCTTTTCTCCTTTTGTTGTCGCTCATTTTGCTGTTTTAAGACCCTCTCTTCACTTTTGTAGAGATCGTCTCTTAATGCACTCAGAAGGTCAGCGAAAAGGGCGTCGGCCATCGTCCGGTAAAGTATGGCAAGTTTAAATAGATTCAAAGTGCATGGCAGGCATAGGCCTTTCTCCCACCTTGAGACCATGCTGGCGCTTTTGAGCCCCAGTATCTTTGCCACGTCCTTTTGTTTAAGCCCTCTTGCCCTCCTGTACCTTCTGAGGCAGTTGGGTATAGTGTTTTTTCTCATATCCCTCCTCCTGAGAAAATCAGGTTCTTTGGTAACAAATTCTGCAAAATCTAGACCGCATCTGCATTTGGGTCTCAAAAACTTCCTCACTAAACGCATGTTATGCTTCTACAAGCCATTTCATTAAGCGAATCCACAAATTATCGTAGAAGCCTGCTTTCATATTGTTACCAAAGAACCGAAAATCATCTTTGTATAATAATCAGAGTATCAAAGGACTGGATTTGAACAAGCAGTGGATAATTGCCACAAAAGGCAAATATCTCAATCTTTTCTGTTGTAAGGCATGGCTTAACCTTATAAGAATGGGGTTAAGCAAAGAGGCAATTGAGGAGTATAAACAAATCTATAAAGAGAAATTCGGTGAGGAAATCTCTGATGAAGAAGCCAGAGAGCAGGGAGAAAATCTGATCTCTTTATTTAGGGTTATCTATCACCCTATACCCGGAAAGGATTACGGAATCGAAAATAAGCCTGAAAAACACTCAGGTACTTTTGACAACTCCGTTTAAAGAGTTATAATGGGTCCCGAAATAGATTTCATATATGAATCGCTATCTCATATACTGCCGAAGATCCTCTGAGGCGGAGGACAGGCAGGTGTTATCAATTGAGTCTCAAGTAACTGAGATGAAAAGGCTTGCAGAAAGACTTAATCTGCAGGTCGTTGGTGTGCTAATGGAATCTCAATCTGCGAAATCCCCTGGCAGACCCGTATTCAATGAGATGCTCAAGACTATTGAGCGTGGAAAGGTAGATGGGATCATCTGCTGGAAGCTGGATCGCTTGGCAAGGAATCCTATTGATGGTGGGCAGATAATTTGGCTTCTCCAGAAAGGGGTTATAAAGCATATACAGGCTTTCGACAGAGGTTATTATCCCGAAGACAATGTGCTTCTTATGAGCGTTGAGTTTGGGATGGCTAACCAGTTCATACTTGACCTGAGCAAGAACGTAAAGAGAGGGCTTAGAACAAAGGTGGAGAAAGGCTGGCTGCCTACCACAGCCCCTCTTGGATACCTGAACGACAAAACGAAAGAGAGAGGGAAAAGGGAGATTATAAAGGACCCGGAAAGGTTTGATCTGGTAAAGAAAATGTGGGAGTTAATGATTTCTGGAAGGTATACTCCACCAAAGATTCTGAAGATTGCCACTGACGAGTGGGGTTTAAGAAGTCGTAATGGCGGATTTGTCTCAAGAAGTGCTACTTATCAGCTCTTTACCAACTCCTTCTACGGTGGCTGGTTTGAGTATCCCAAGGGAAGCGGGAATTGGTATAAGGGAAGTCATGAACCAATGATAACCCAAGATGGGTATGATAAAGCTCAAATACTCCTTGGCAGAAAAGGGAAACCAAGAATAAAAAGGCATGAGTTTGCCTTTACCGGGCTTATACGGTGTGGTGAGTGCGGTGCAATGGTAACCGCAGAAGAGAAGAATCAGATTATCTGTTCAAAGTGCAAGTGTAAGTTTTCCTCAAACAACAGACAAGAATGCCCCAAGTGCAACACCCCGATCGAAGGCATGGAAAATCCTACTGTCCTCCACTACATTTATTACCACTGCACTAAAAGAAAAGACTCGAATTGCACCCAGAAATCAGTAGAAGCCAGGGATATGGAGAATCAGATCGAACAGTATCTTTCAAAGATACACATTTTAGAAGACTTCAAAGATTGGGCGGTAAAGTACTTGAGAGATGAGAACGATAAAGAGATCTGTTCAAGGGAGACGATCGTAAGGTCTCAAAGAAAAGCATATGATGATTGCCTTAAGAAGCTCGATAATCTCTTCCAATTAAAAATATCTCCCATGAATGCTGATGGGAGCTTACTGTCTGACGAAGATTACGCAAAACGGAAGGCTGAATTGATTGGGGAGAAAATCCGGACTCAGGAACTTCTGGGCGATGTTGATAAACGAGTAGAAAGATGGTTAGAGGTCGGAGAGCAGACCTTTGACTTTGCCTGCTACGCAAAAGATTGGTTTGCCAATGGCACTGCCCAGGACAAGGCGACGATCTTACAATCGCTCGGTTCGAACCTAATCTTAAAGGGCAGAAAGCTTGTAGTAGAGCTGAAAAAACCCTTCATGGCAATTGAGCATATAGTGGCTGGGGTACCTCAGACTAGAGGAACGTTCGAACCTGAGAAATTTGGCTTAGATAAAGGGAAATTGGATGCTTTATACTCCAAAAATCCAATAGTGCTGTCCGCATTGGACGATGTTCGAACCTACATCATGGAAAACGCAGAATTCCTGCATTTTCCTTCATTCAAAAATAATCTGTCAATGACAGTATAAATCTAAATATGAAACCTTTTTTCGTAATTTTCTCTTTTCAATTCCATATTAATAAATTCTGCTTTCTATGAAAAGAGGGGGAATATTGCTTTTTAAGTCAATAGATAACTGCTCTGTTGGTACCTACTTAAGTTCCTGACTAGAAGTAAACGGTCTTTGGGCTTTCCTTATAAGATATTTTTAATAAGGCTGTCTCTTTCACGTTATCTCTATTAAACTCCTCTGAGACGCCTTAACCTACTCGCTGATTACATAATGGTCTCAATTCATCAATCAACTCCTTTTCCCTTGCTGAAGGGTCTCCGCTAATAACCTCGCCGACCCAATATGTGGGTTGCTCTCTAGTAATACAAAAATTATCGCCATTAAGATGCTCTAGGAGACGTTTTCTGATATCTCCTTTGCCGACATAAATCCACACATCTCGTTTAAAAAGACCATAAACTCCGAGCTGATTTGGGTTTAGGCTCTCGACATCATGTCGCGTGAAAGGTCGTGGTTCCTGTTGTATAAATGGCATGACTTTGCTCTCCTTGTTTAGTTACGAAATTAGACCCTTAAAGTGCGGGTTTGATTCGGTCCCGAAAATTGCGAATCTGATTAAGTGATTCTTTTGCGTCACTGCGTAATATCTTAGTCCTTAAATCGTTCAGTTTATCAATATGACAATATCTCAATTGTTTTCCACTCCCGCAATAGCAGTTCCAGTTTCTCTTTACCTTTTTCGCGGTTAAGTAATTAAGAAATCTTTCTATAACCGGTAATTTATTCGTCTTGAGTTCCTCGCTATAAAACTCAATAATACCTTCTACACCATGCCCCCGGCCTCCAAAACTCGATTTGCCTTTATTTAGGTCATAATCAGTTTGCCAAAGGAAGAAACTTTTGACAGGTCCTTCTATAAAATCGATTATAGTCGAGTCTTGTGGATAGTGTTTATATCGTTCATCTCGAAAGAAAGGGCAAGCTGTTCCATCTGCCGGATTAAAATGACGTTCAGCAATCTTCGGCAGTCGTCCACCAATCTCTCTTACAACAGGCACGCTTCTCGGATAATCATCAGGAATCTGTATCTCTATTGAGTAACGATCTAGTTCCCTTCCATCTGCTGCCTCAAGAATCAAACCACCTCGAATATAAACAATATCATTTTCTACTATTACACGTAGAGTGGCATATTTGCCATCTATAGCACGCTTAAATCCTTGGAAAGCTTCTGGATTCGCAACATACCAAGGTTTCATGTAATATCACACCATGGCTTAGGACGGTCCGGATTCTGTAAGAAAACCGCTTGTACAGCCACAACCTTTTCTTTGTCACTCATGGATTCTGCTTTCCCAAAGATAGCCTCCCAGCCCTGGCTCTCAATAAGATCCATTGTTTTGTCTGCTAATGAGGATAAAGTATTTCTGACAGAACTGTTTAGCAACTCCGAGAGGTCGTTTCCTGTTGGATTTGCAGGATCTTCAATTTTTATATCATCAATATTATCTCTCAACTGCTCCCAAAATTTCTTTAGGCACACATCTATACCCTTAGTGTCCTCTAATCCCTTAAGGGCTTCAATAACCAGGAGTTCAAGAGCAAAGGTCTTAATCTCCTGCAATGCGTTCCGTTCTTTCCAGAACTTAACTAGCTTTATAGTGTTTACTAGGCCACTTCCCTTGATATGGTCAATATGCTTCTGCAGATTTGTTTTCAGCCTTTCCTTTTCGCCAGAGGACTGATATAAAAAGACGTCTTCTTTCTTGTCATCAGTAAAGCGTCCAGGCACTACATCGATATGAAAATCTATCCTGAGGTCCTGTGAACTAACTTCTAAACTCTTTAACCGAAGTGCGGATTTTTTGGGCACTACATAATATTTCGACTCCAATGATTCTTTGACTTTGTTGAAAATCTCTTCTAATGTCTTCCCCGCTGATTCATCATCATGATTAAAGTAACAGACAATATCTAGATCATAACTATCTCGAATCATCGTACCTTTTGCATAGGACCCAGCATACTGAATAGTAAGACTACTTTTTTCGAAAGATTTCCGTAGAAGCTCTTCCACTTTCTTTCTTTCTGAACGTAATGCTTGAATTTCGGCACTATCATCAGAAAGTGATTGTTGTTTTAGTATTTCTTTAAGGTATTCTTGTGTAGTCATATTAATTAACCTCCAGAGTAAACTTATATTCATCTCCTATTTTATCATAGACATGAAGATGCGGAGTAATATTCTTCAGTAATTCACGTCCGCATACAACAGCTATGGGAACTGGAATAGCTGGAAAGAGATGAATCTCCTTTATTCCTTTATGTAACCTTTCGATCTCACGCAGAAGTTTTTGATAAACAGTCCGAAACGCGCTAAGTGTACTCTCTAAAGCAACAAGTTCTCTATTAGGATCGACTCCTTCTGGTGCGATCTCGTATATATAAAAATCTTCTTTTATATGTTCTGGCAACTGCTCACGCAAGATTTTGCCGCTTATGGAAAGGACTAATGCAACTTTTGCATTATCGTTTCCTTTTTGCAATAATCCCCTTTCAAACTGAATTGTTTCGCCTTCTTTTCTCCATACCCATCCTTCGTCACCAACACGGTGCTTTTGATAAATGTCAGTAGCAACCTTATCGCCCAACTGATGCCCAAGGTATATTAGAAATGGGATCCGCGCTAGTGCCAGGATAGATAGATGATCAATCTTATCTCTTTCGACAGCAGGTAATATCTCTCTTTTGATGACATCGTTTATTATTGCCATTCCAGATTTCCAATATAGCTCATCGTCCTCTTCAGATAAGTGCTTGAGATCGATCTTGATATTATTCTCAGCTGTAAAATACCTGGGATAACGACCATTAGATTCCCAAACTGCCTTTCTTATTTCTTCCTTTGAAATTGTGGCAGCATCTCCTCTTATCCTCCCAACCATACAAATGACAGCTGTCTCACGGTCAGGACCAAATCCTGTAACATGCCGAATACGTCTTTCATGATCCTCTTTGTATCTTTTCAGAAGCTCTTTAGGATACTCAGGTAACAACTCACCTTTATCAATGATTTTATTGTGATGTTCTGAGCAAAGTAGCATTAAGTTTTCTGCTTTGTCTCGTTCTTTAATTGGAAATGGATCATCACCACGAGGACTACGTGCGCTCGTTTTCCGCCCAACTATATGCGCAACATCCGCCAAATTTACCTGAAAACCAGTAAATTCATCTTCCAGAAGATATTTGTTGCAGCCATCAAATTCACATCTTCCGCCCGCCCTGACCCAAAGCTTCCACACCTCTCGATCTCCAAAATTAATTGGCGGTGCCTCATTTGTTGAGTTTGGATTTCCACTTTCTGATTTCATAGTTTCAACCTCACTTCCTTTATATGATATCCCTAACCAAAAGTCAAAAAGCATCATGGATTGACATGTCATTTTTTACTTTTAGATAAGTTCGTGACTGTGAGTTTTACTCACACATTCTCACAATAGATAAAAGCAAACGTAGCATTTGGAGCTTTTTTTGCTTGAAAACCATGGTCAATATGTTTATACTAACCCTTATAATATTATTGCCAAGATACAAATAAAATTTGCCAAACAAAGTGGTTAATTTTTCATTCTTGCTGGCATATATTGAGTACCGGGGACTCAGTATTAGGAGAATATATTGGATAAAAAGGTTCGAGACCTAATCGAAACTTTAGATTGGAAGCGCATTTCTTTGCAGTTAGAGGAATATGCTCTTTATAAGGCAAGACGGTTATACTGGAAGTCTGGATATAGGGACCTACCACAAGGTAAAACTCCGGAAGATATCGCCCACGAAGCTATAGAAAAAACCCTAAGTGGAGAAAGAAACTGGAATCCTGAAAAGAATCCTGATATATTATCTTTTCTAAAATCGGTTGTTGATAGTCTCATATCTCATTTGGTTAAATCGCCGAACCACAAAAGATTACAACCATTACCTGAAGACGAAGATGGGAATATACGAGAGGACATTATTCAGGAATGGAATCCGAATATATCACTCAATCCAGAGGAACAGGTTTTGGAAAAAGAACGTGAAGACCGGATAGTCGGTCTGATGTTTGAACTAGCTGATAGGGATCCTGACCTTAAATTAATAATAGATGCTATGATGGAAGGCTATACAAAAGCAAAAGAGATTGCTGAATCAAAAAATATGGATATTAAGAATGTTTATAATCTCATTAAAAAATTTAAACGCAGATCGCGCGAATTGAATATGGATGATCCTTAATAAAGGCATTCGTAGAAAGGAGCAACAATGCCAAATAAGAAACCTCCTGAAAGCATGTCGGAGTTTCTTGATGGTTTAGTCGATCTCTTCACAGATTTACCTGAGCGCACTACTCAAGAACTAGAAGAAGACCTTCGTGAAGAAGGTATAGATACAGAAGCTTTTGTCCAGCGAGTTCAAATGTTAGTTGAAAGCAAACTCCAAGAGCAGCGATTAGCCTGGCTTGAACACGCTCGCCAGGGAAGAACTGCGGATCTTGAAAAATTGAGGAGAGTTCAGCCATCAAAGGCTCTTGATAAGATTGAGGAAGTAAAACAAAAGATAAAAGATGTGTTAACTGGACAGTTTGGTTCGGGTGCACTTGAATACGCCAATGCACAGTTGCATCATCGTAATTTAAATAACGTTACAGAAAACGACCTAAGAAGCCTTCTTGATGACCTTGAGCGTCTAGAGTTACTAACACAATCTTCGGATACGAATAAAACCAAGGATGAATAGATGCGCGATAGACTTTCCTTTCCCAGAACAAAAGCAAGAGAGATTATAAAATTGCTGGATATAAGACATGAAAGAGAGATCGAGATTGAATCAATTGCCTATAACCGTAAACTCCTAATATACGAGGAAATGTTAGAAGGTTCTGATGGTCGTTTATTACGTAATAAAGAAAAGGGGCTTGCCCGTATAAATAGTAATATATTAGAACAAGGACGAAAACGTTTTACTATGGCTCATGAATTAGGGCATTTTGAATTACACAAAAATTCTGATCCAATTAAATTGTGTGAACATGAGGATATTATTTGCTATGATAAATCCCGTCCAACAGAAAACGATGCCAATGAGTTTGCGGCGGAACTACTAATGCCAGAACACTTATTTCAACCTTTATGCAGAACAGTTAAGCCTTGTTTTGAAGCTATAAGCAATCTTGCTGATCAATTTAGGACATCGCTTACAGCGACTGCCATTAGATATGTTGAATGTTCTCCATACTCATGTGCTATAGTTACATCACAAAACAAGATAATCAAATGGTATGCACATAGCGAAGACTTCCCATATTATATAAATGTGGGTTCAGAATTGGATCACGTTACAGTTGCATTTGATTTTTTCAATGGCAAAGAACTCCCTTCTTCAATGGAACCAGTAATTGCTGAAGCATGGATTGATAGCAATAAAATAAAGGAAAATGCTACAGTTAAGGAGCAAGCAATTGCACTCAAGCGTTATAATATGGTACTCTCCCTCCTCTGGGCAGAAGAAGATATCGACAACCAATAAAATGGGCCATACTTTAATTTGACTTTGAATCTGATTATATTACCTGACCAAAGAATCTAAACTATGGTTAATAGATTAGTGTTTTTTGAATAGGAGCACGTGTTCTCGGTCTATTCGCGAATTTCGGTTGAAGGATTTTTTTTCTTTTTGAAGCCTGCGAATCCAACGCTTTTCAAGCTCTAGGTTTAATGAACCCATTATCTCTATGAACCGGTCTGCAACAGGCACCGACTCTCCGCTTACAATAGCATCACCGATAACAATTAGAGCCTTTCCGTCTTTTCGAAGTATACGCTCCCATTCTTTGAAGCACTTCGTTATATCATCAAAGTATGGAGTTGGTTTAGCACCGGGCCTAGTAAAGACATCATGCTTTCCGATCTCCTCATCTCGGGCAAATCGGACATCAGCATTAATCCAGTGAAGACGATGGCGGTGATACTTGTGATAATCATAGGCATTCAAATATGGTGGAGAGGTTACGATTAAATCAACAGTGGATTCGTCCATAAAGCTAATGTTCCTTGCATCTGCAAGGTGCACCTGCACATTTGCCTTGGGTTTGTCTAGAACCTCTTTCAATCTGCCAATATTATCGAATAGCTTCGATTGAAACCACCCAATAGCACTGCCGGGGATATAAGTCTTTTTTACCCTGGAGTACCTAGTGTCACTATCCTGATATGAAGCACGAACGATAATTGCAGAAAAAACCGCCAGTGCAAAAGTGCGTAGAGGGTCTGACAATTCATCTATCGCTGCTCTAGCTCTGCTTAGATCCTTTATAGCGACTTCGTCGAACCAGTAGTTAATATTTTCATAATCTGGAACCCATAAATCATCACCTGATTTGGGTAACCTTTTGTAGAGATCAATAGCAAATTCTTGGAGAGCTTGTATATGTTCTTTCGAATAAGAAGCAACCTTTGCCCGAGAGATCAAACAGGCTACTTCATTGTTATCCACCCCTATCGCAGAGCGTCCCAATAAAATGCTTTCAAGAAGCGTTGTGCCACAGCCACAGAAGGGATCGAAAACAACATCACCTTCTACCGAATATTCTAATATTGCTTTTCTTGGGATTTGCGGTATAAACCGAGCGGGATATGGATGTAATGTATGGAGATGCTCTTGTGTGTCATCTTCCGCAAAATCCCATTCTGAGTTATCTACTTCGTATTTGTGATGGTTCGAATGGCTGTAGATCGAGGTTCTCTTTAGGGTTGAGGTAAATACAAGGATATTCTCTGCTGTTCCCCTATTTTTGCAGAAAATGTCTCTAGATGGGAGTAATTCCATATCAATCATCTTTACCTGATGCCAGCCGGATTTCTTACCGATCTCCCATAGGAATTTATCAGTAGGAATTTCTACGTTTTCACCGTTAATACATGTGCTGTTATTACCAACAACAAAAAAAGCATAGCTCTCGGGGCGCATCATCTTTATACTGCTCTGCATGACATCCAACATATCCAGAAAATATTTGGACAGTAAAGCAGGAAGATTCCTTCTTCGGAATCCTACGCCGCCATTGTGATATGAATTAGCTAGTTTATCAATGAATTCATGAATAACATCAGGCAATTCCAGACGCCTTTCTTGATATTCCTTCCAAAGCCCTTGACGTTGTGATTCTAAAATCTCCCGATTGCCAGCCATTAGCAATTCTCGGCGACGATGTTCTTTTCTGGGCAATAATCCAAGAACTATCAAACTAAGTCTGTCCGTATCAATATAGGGTAATGCCATTGCATATGGCGGCGAGGTGATAAGCAAGTCGCATTTGTTAAGTTTAGACTCTAAAATCTCATGGATATGTCTTACATCACCCTCCCGAATATCAAAAGAGGGCATATCAGAAGGTTTTATCGTTTCTTGTAAAATGTTCAGGTAAGGAACTATCTTCATCAACTGACGTCTAACTTCTTGCTTAAACAGCCAAGTGGCATCTCCCCCAGAATAATCCTTGACGTCTTTCCTGACACGCAAATCCGTCTCTCTCTGCCACGATACGCGCCTGATAATATTGCTTAGACAGACACGCCACCAATCAGAAATTATACACTGATCATTTTGATCAATAACGTCTAAAATGATTGACATCTCCTTTATGGCTCGCTCATCAAACCATCTATTGAGATAGTTAAGGTCACACTCGGTCCACCTAGTGGTTACGCTGGTCGCCCTGGAGGGATGCAATTGGGAGAGAAACTTTTTTGTTTGTTCCTGAAGTTCATCCGGTTCTATCTGAAGTATGCCTGACTTCACTCTGCTGATAAGCACTGACAGAGGGTTTAGGTCAATACCTATTGACTCCATACCTAATGCCCGAGTTTCACAATTAGTAGTTCCGCTCCCACAGAATGGATCTATAACCACACTCCCTTCAGGGATACCAGAAAAATTGATCAAAGATTTGACCAACTGTGGGAAGAATTTGCCGCGATATTCATGAATGTCATGGGGACCATACCTAAGTCGGCGATTCTTCGGAAGAGAATCACCATTGTTGGTGGAATATCCTGATGATTCATAGAGAACCTGCAAAGTCGGCTTAAGTGCGGCCCTGCCTAGTTTTTGCCAGTAAGTCAGACGCTTTTTCAGGAACTCAACATCCATCTTAGTAGGCAATTCCTCAGATCCCTTTGCAAACTTATCGAAAGGGTCATCAATAGATACATCAGTGAGCAATCCAGCGAGTTCCGCTCGAGCCAGAATTTGCTCAAATGGCTGTATATATGGCTTGAGTTCCAAGCGGACCAGGGAATCATCCGCTTTTTCAGAAAAATCTAGCAGGAGTAGCTGGTCATCCTCATTGGCGTTAATGATATTTTGAAATTTATGAGCCATATTTATTAATAATGCTAGACGCAGCAATTACCTCTATAGGTGAAATATCCGTCCCAAAGGGAATATCAACCAAATCACGGATCTTAAATGCTGGAATATCAAGAGGATTCCTATCCAAATGCCTTGCGAAGTTTATTAACCTTGTTTTAACCGATTCTTGTGTTGGTTCATGGCAAAATCCCGCCACGTATTGAGCATGAACAGCTGATAACGGAGAGTGCACTGCAATGTCCCGTGAGCTTCGCTTTTCGGTACCCATGTATTCGTCTCTTTTTTCAGACATCGAAAAATCACAATACCCCTCTCCTGCCTCGCATATGGGGAGAACACCATCTAGCCCTTCTGGAATAAGGTTCACCGAGTTAAGCACCTCTAATGCCTCAAGACGGAAACATTCAGCGCTAAGATAAGGTGTGAGAGGTTGACTCGATAGGGTAGCTTCAAATCTTTCCTTGTATGGTTCCAATTGGTTATGGCTTTTCAATATCTCTAATCCCATGGCAAAAGACATTAGATACTCCGATTTCATGCGATTTCTCAATCTCACCGAACTAACGCTTGGATTATAAATCCACCCATTAGGTTGAATATAGTCTTTAATCATCTGGGCATACTTTTCGTCAGATTGCCCATTAAAGAACGTCTCGGTATACCATCTACTATGAATAGCATGGATAGCAGTTTGACGCCACTGATCGGAGAATTTGTATAAGCGCTGTCCATACGATTCTGAATATGCTAATGGATAGCCATTCTCATCGGTAAGACAATCCTCAAAGACCTCCAGCCAATTCCGTTGAGGGTTACCATAGAGGACAATCTCGGTCAATAAGCCTTGAAGGCAGATTGATGAGGCAACGTTGCACTCATCTATTGCGCTTACTAAACCTTCCAGCCAACGCTTTAGCCATATTTCATGCTCAGGCTTTAATTCTACAGAATCCAGATCAATTTTTGGAAGAAATAAATGCTGTGTCATAAGATAAATTCATGCACTGGGTCGTTAATTATTCCGCCGAAAGTGGCATACATAACCAATGGGAAATACCATCTGCACAGAGTAGCTGACGCCCAAAAATCAACTCTCGGCACACCAGCTCCCGTTGGTTCCACATGGGAATACTTGTCCGAGAAGGGAACTAAAGCAGGGGCAACTCCTAGCCCCCAATCCTTTATAGCGAGGGAGATTTCAATTGTTCTTAGTTTTCCATCGCCGCTTTCTCCGCCCCTGATCATCGGGACAGCGTTTTTAAGTCCAACGACAACTAACTCCGGGAAGTATTGAGAACCAACTTTGATTTTCCAAGCGGTAAGACAGTCCTGTGGACGGAATAGTTTTTGGAGTGCGCGGAGGATTAACTCCAAACTCGTGTTTTCAGAAGAAGTAAACCCTAAGGCAAATCCTCTAGGTTTTTTTTGAAACATTGAAAAGAAAATAGACTTGCTGGTTGAGCCCTCAGCCAAGTAAAGTCCTGACGTGTAACACCAAAGAGGATCAATTCTGATAGTAGAACGGAGTATTGTTGAGTCATTTCTTCTCCAACGACCAATTATCGTTGTGGAACTTTGTGGTTCCACTTTTGGTCTTTCTCCGCCTATCTGCCCATAGCTATTAGATTCAAAGAATTCTTTTATGTTGATTACTTGTCCAACATTCGAGGGAATATCATTCCACCTTATCAATCCCTGATGTGAAATCTGCATATCGTTTAATATTGAGTTTTCAAGCTCATGCAGCATCTTCAGGAATAGCTCCCCGAATCCAGTCACTCCCCCAACATGAGTCTCATCTGACCTACTTGATCCGCCTTTTTCCCGTGCCCCTTTCTTAAAGGGACGTCGGAGTGAAGCGGCGACTCTATCCTCGGAGCTAAGATTAGTTCCGGCTTGTTCTAACTCTTTCTCCTTAACCACTTCAAGAATTTTCTCCATTGCAGTCTTATGGAAATAGTAAAAGGCAAGATCGTTCTCTGGTGATTCTTGATTAGGTCTCCTTTCTTTCAAATACGTCCTATCATTCTCGTTTAAATCAGATCGTGCCTCACTGAGAGAAGGAGTATCAGGAATTTCACCGCCATAATATTCTCGTAAAAGTTCGTATCCTTTTCCTTCCATAAAAAAGGCGCTGTCCTCCCCAATGGAGAATACAAAGTTTATGGCTCCCGAAAATATACACCGAAACTGTGCTACCGCAAAGTTCACCAGGTTCGGTTCTCTTTGAGAAAAAGAAATACTGGTTTTAACCTTGCCGGGATGGATAGGGTCTTCGCTGCCTTTGGCACCATCTCCGCTATACAATCCAAACAAAGAAACAAGGCTCTCGTCTAACTCAATACTTGTGCCTACCCGCACTTCACTACCGGTTCCGTCAGAACGAGAAATCAAGAGATGCTCTGCGGAATTAGGATCCTTTTTCCACTGATAATCAGCAGCATAATATCTATTCTTAGCATCAGTCGTAATCTCTCCACAGACACGGCCTTGTGTTTTTTGAAGAAATTTCTCAACTTGTATCTCACCTAGAATCATAACAATTACTTCTTTAACTAATAAACGGTATGCCAAACATATCCACAAATTTTAATGACTTACCTAGTAGCGGAATTGATTACTTATAATTAGTATATGAAGTTTTTAGGGGTTGGTCAATGTTAATCTGAATTCCTTAAATGAGTAATTATGCTACAAATGGCAGTTTTCCCTTTCTTTTATAATTTGGCTGATCGATTATCATCCAGGAATGATCAATAAAAACCCAATTACGTTTTTTGCAGTAACCAATTATAGGGACATCAGGCAAAGGTTCGGGATCAAAGAGAAGAACAGACGAGGACATATTTACATCGTTGGTAAGACAGGCACCGGGAAGTCAACCCTCATGGAAAACATGGTCATCTCTGACGTAAACGAAGGGAATGGACTGGCATTGATTGACCCTCATGGTGACATGGCAGAGGGTGTCCTGAGTTTCCTGCCAAAGAGGAGGATAAAGGATGTCATCTACTTCAACCCGGCAGACATTGAATATCCTATCCCCTTTAACCCTCTGGAAAGGGTTCATCCTGACTTGCACCACCTTGTAGCTTCAGGACTTATCTCTGTCTTCAAGAAGATATGGTCTGAGTTCTGGGGTCCAAGGCTGGAACATATCCTGAGAAATTCTATTTTAACGCTTCTGGAACAACCAAAAAGCACAATCTTGGATATACCAAGGCTGTTGACTGATAAAGATTTCCGGGGAGGAATTATAGGAAAGGTGAAAAATCAACAGGTCAGGGAGTTCTGGTTTTCTGAATTCGAGAAGTATTCAGCCTGGCTCAGGTCGGAAGCCATATCCCCTATCCTGAATAAGATAGGCCAGTTCCTGACCAGCGTACCCCTCAGGAACATAGTCGGGCAGAAGGAGAATACATTTAATCTGAGGAGTGTCATAGACGAAGGAAAGGTGCTAATAGTTAATCTGGCTAAAGGCAGGATCGGCGAGGAAAACTGCTCGCTTTTGGGAGCGATGATGGTAACAAAGATATGGTTGGCTGCCTTGAGCAGAGCAGACTTACCAGAGGAGAAAAGAAGACCCTTCTACCTGTATGTTGACGAGATCCACAATTTCCTGACACTGTCTTTTGCTGACATTCTATCTGAAGCCAGAAAGTATGGATTGAATCTGACCCTTGCTCATCAATACATTGAGCAGTTGGATGAGAAGATAAGGAGTGCCATCTTTGGCAATGTGGGAACGATAATCTCTTTTAGAATAGGGATAGAGGATGCAAGATATTTAGCTGGAGAGTTTCATCCAGTATTTAACGAGAACGACCTGATCAACCTACCAAACCACCATATTTACCTCAAGCTCATGATTGACGGTGCCACCTCTCGACCGTTCAGTGCCATAACCTTGCCCCTGCCCGAAAGGGGAAGGTCACACAGGGAGGAGATTATAAGGCTGTGCAGAGAAAAGTATGCAAAGCTAAGGAAGGAAGTGGAAAGGGAGATCCTTTTTAAGCCATCCTATTCGGATGTGACCTATACCCAGAAGCTCCCAATTTAGTTTGAATTGGCGATTGGGCGACCTGCTGTTAGGCGTTGGGGAACTGCGCCTTGTCTTTATTTTTATAGTTCATTATACTGATATATTAAGCAGAAACAGCGATGAAGTGCCCTAATTGCAAAAGCCCGAGCATAATCAGGAAAGGCAGAAGGAAGACTAAATTTGCTTTCAGACAGCTTTACCATTGCAAGGAGTGCAGGAGAGAGTTCGCTGACAGTAAACTTCTGCACAAAACTTATGGACCTAAGGTCATCAGCAGCGCTATCAGCTATTACAATCTCGGCAATACTCTTGAAGAATCAGCCAAGCTGACTAACAGGAGATTTAAGGTCAAGGTCTCCAAAAGCTCTGTGAGCCAGTGGCTGAAAGAGTTCAGGGACATTTGCACCTATCACAAGTTAAGGACAGATGTGATAAAGAATTACCAGAAAGAGATCCTGGTCAGTAAAACCTTTCTGCATAACGATCTTGCCTATAATTTCAGGTATCATAAACCAAAACTGGAGATGCTCTGCAATGAACGGGGATTCTCTCCGCTAATTGGATATCTGAGACGGTTTGAAAAGGGCTGTCCTTCGTTCTTTGATGACATTGAGAACCGCTGTTCCCAGACCGAGATTGCTGTAAGGATTGAGAAAGAAACCAGATACAACAATGCCTGCCGTATGGCTGACATCGCTTTGAAGTCCTGCAATATCAACTCCCAGAGGCACTCGGCAGTTGAGAACTTTATGCTCATCAACGACTCATCCACCATTGCTTGCGAGGTTCCGGTTTGGCTTTGGGAGAAAAACCTTGATATGGGGGTCGCAGGACACATTGACGCATTGCAGATAAGGCAGGGCAAGGTATTCATTCTGGACTTCAAGCCAGAAGCGCAAAGAAAAAATGAGCGAAAGGTTGCTTCACAGCTATTCTGGTATGCTTCTGGTTTGTCTTTCCGAACTTCTATTCCATTGGAGAAGTTTATGTGCGCTTGGTTTGACGAGGAGACCTATCACGAGTTTTGTCCTGTTGAGGCGAAGGTAAGGTTCGGGAGCGTTTGAGAGCTTGGCAGGGGGTTCAGCTTCTGGCTTCTGATTTTGCCTCCAAAGTGAGCGATGGATTTGGGAAAGGATTTGATTTTGTTTGGAGAGGACTGGAAATGGCGTGAGCGTCGAATTCTGGAAAGGCATCGAGCTTTGGCGGAAGGGGCTGAAATCGGCTTTGGGCAAGGGTTTGGGTGCAGGATTGGCGATGGATTTTGGAGCGGTCTGAAGGCAGGGCAAGCGTTGGATTTTGGAAGGGGGTTCGGACGGCAAAGGGTGTGGGGTTCTCTTATGTTGCTCTTTTCTGTTGCTTTCTTCGGTTGGTTATGGAAGGTGGGATTGGAGGTCGGCGAGCTGCTGTTGGATGAGCAGGATGAGTTCTTGTATTAGCTCAATTAGTTTCTGCTGGGGTTCGGAGGGGGTTGTGGTTTTTGAGATTGTGGAGGGTTTTGGTTTCATAACTTAAATTGAGACCTTGCTCAATTGAAAGTTAATTTATTCTTTTAGTATAGCTCGGTAGGTAAAAAAGGCAAGCTGTGGAAAAGAAAAAGCCCTGCCTTTTCAGACACGGGCTTTGTAAACACTATTAAGCATTTAAAATTAGACATTATGGTATAGTCAACTTATGACATTTCCAACATAATATTTCGCAATTGGAAAGTGTATCAGGACCCGTAGAAACTCTGTGATGTGCCTCCCATGCTCCTTGTCCATCACGACCTCTGTTTGCCCAGACAAGTGCTTTACCGCATTTCCTACCAAGATGATCTGGATGAGAAACCCGGTTGCATTCACAGTATCCCCCAGACCGATCCCAAGCATCACTTACAACACTATCAGGAAAAACCATTTTTTATTCCCTCCTTTCTTTACTAATCTTTATCGCCCATATCTACACAATATATTGTAGTCTATGATAACATTATACAACATATTGACTTACCTGTCAAACAAAAAGACAAAAAGTTGTGGGTAAAGATGGCGGGTAAATGGAAGGAAGTTAGATTTTTGTTGACAGTTCGGGAAGAAAAAAGGTAAACTATGTGTTGATGCGTTTTTTCGGAAGAATGACAGAATAGCTCCAACTCAGGAGATGAGAAAAATGAAACTTAAAATCGGCATACAGGGGCATAGAGGCAGTACCAATGAAAGAGCATGCAGATTTTTCGCTATGAAGCATGGTTGGGATAACTTTGAGATAGAATACCTTATCTTCACTGAAGAAGTTCTTTCTGCCTTAAACGGAGGGAATATAGATTATGGTACTTTTGCATGGAAATCATCTCGCCATGGTTTGGTGTCAGAAACACAAGAGGCAATCAAAAAGTATCCTTACAAGAAAATTGATGAAGTGACTTTACAGATAGATCATGCTCTTCTCAGTAATTCAATAATCAACAAGGATAAGCTTGTGAGAGTTTTTTCACACCCACAAGCATTAGAGGAACACAGATCGTTTCTTGAGAACGAATTCCTCCATGTGGAATTAATAAAGGAAATAGATACAGCAATTGCAGCGGAAAAACTACAAAAAGGGGAATATCCAGATAACTCTGTGGTAATAGCACCTATAGCTTGTGCAGAAACATACGGATTAGACATATTTCTGCTTGATTTGCCAACGAATAAGGGGTATGAAACTACGATCTACTTAGTAAAGAAGTGAATAAGCCTTTAGGTTTCATCGAATACTTAAAAGCACGACAAAGACCGTCTTACTATAACTGAAAATTCTGTCTTTATATAAAGAGAGACCAAAAATGAGAAGGAATTTTGATGATTTCCGGGAAGCGATGAGAAAAGAGCTTCAATCGCTGAATTCACCTGAAATACAGGAAGTTCGTTCAGTTTTTGAAACCGAATTGTCCGAACTCCTCAGAAAAGGTATCATTTCTTATGGTCCAGAATACAAACTAGGGGATAAAGAACTGGAATACTATGTTCATAACATATTCAAAGCTATGAGGTTTCAAGTAGAAGAAGCACATAAATCAAAGTGGGATGGTATTGTCCGTCCTTTTGAAGGACTAGAACTTGAAAACCCTTTAGTACTTGAGATTAAATCCTCTAGTAAAGCATCTGGTCCATCAATAGCCGAACTTCGGGAATTAGATGACTGGGTTTTTGAGCTTTCAGGAGAGGAATTCGCCAGAAAGGAAGGGTTGGGAGGAGGATGTGATCCGTTAGCGGTGTCATCGTATGGGATGGTTACAGAAAGGCACACTCATCCAAGTCCTCATAAAGGTGTTATGGTTTTCAATGGTCCGCGTGAGAAAAAGTTTCAAGAACGACAGGAAAAAGATATTCTTGTATCGGATCAAAAGGATTTTGTTTTCAAAAGAAACATTTGCATTATATCTCTTGAATGTTTAATATCTTGGTATGATGAATATCGGAGAAACAATTCTGTAAATTCTAACTTTTGGGAAATAATTCATTCCACCGTTGGTGTCTTGCCGTTATATAACACTCCTTAATTGGACTCCCAGTTCCCAAAAAGCATCGGATTGACGCCTTTTTTTGTTTTTTGCGGTAATTTCTAGGTTTCAAAGGGGAGTGGCGGTTTTGGGATGGCATAGAGAGGAAGGATGTCAAATTCTTGTCGCTCAGTTTGTTGAAAATTTCTGTTGACAGATAATGGCAAAAATGGTAAGTTTAGGTTAGTCCTTCAAATTTTGGCCCAGATGCAAAAAGTTGTGTCATCAAGATATATCACCATATTAAAGGAGGTTGATGGAGATGGGAATAACCTTCTATGAACAGGTGCGCGATTTTGACAAAGAACACCCGGAGTTAGGCATAGCTTCTATGCTGGGAGCCTTTCATACCTGCACTGGACATAGAACGATGTCTCTCCAAGAAGCATTCAACCATGTATATGGAAATGGAGACAAGAAATCAGGTTGTTCATGGTGCCAGCAGCAGGTAAAAAGAGATAGGTCTGAAAAACGAAAGTAGATGAAAAATATGGTCACGCGGATGTTTGATGATTAGTCTTTTTGCTCTGACGGCCTTTAAAACTGCCCAAAATGGAGTTCATCTAAGCTCCATTTTTATTTGAGTCCTTAAATCACCGAGAGTCTTGAAAACTAAAGGAGTTGAACACAATGCTTGTTGGGATTGTAAATCCAGTTCTTCTATACCAGATGGGCAAGAAATTACAATTTAGCTTCTTGAGAACAAGAGCATGGGTAGATATAAGTCAGAAGCTAAGTTCTCAGCCATTACTACCTGGTTCTGCCTATGGAGTATTTGGCAAATTCGATCTTATCTGTAAGATTGCTGAGGAACAGTCCATACCATTTGATAAATTGCTTCGAGAAGTTGGCATTGAAACTTTAGTAGTAGATTCCGAGTACTTTGAAATTGAAAAAATCGATCGTTATTACGGCTTTGAAATAGATTGGAATACACCTCTTTCCAGGACTTTATCAGATGACAAATTGATTTCCTTGGACAAGATTCAGCGAGACTGGAACAGTGTTGAAGATGAGAATAGAAAACTCCTTTAGAGCAAGACCCACCTGTTCTATTCGCGGAGCCATGCGATATTAACGAATGGCAAAATATAAAAAAATTGAAAGCCTTTATTTGTTTAACATTACCAGCTGCATCACAAGGCGAATTTCACATGTATGAATGGATGTTAAAAGGAATAATAGGAGACTTTAGACAAGCTGTAACAGGCATATATTGGGGAAAAGCTTCAGTTCTAAGGTATCATCTTATTTTGGAAGTTGTGATCGATAGCATCCCTGAATTAGTACATATAGTGAATACATTACACAGTATTCCTGGGCAGCGAATTCAAACTGAAACTTATATCGTTGCTGATGCACTTCAGGAAATTGTATGCCCGTTAATACATGACGTGCCAGTGCCTGATGGCTCTGTGGAATTATATAAACAAACGATATCCAAAATTAAGCGGGAAGTACAGAAACGACTTTCAGATGCAGATTACGAAAAGGTAGAAAGTAGCAGTACGGATACCGACAAAGTTAAAGCTGTTGAAGTTTATAATAGAATATATTCTCAGCATATAGCTCCACTTTTACAAACAGTCGGCGCGGTTCCAACAATCGACGAGATACCAATTAGCGGAATTTTAGAACAAGGATGGTCCGATTTTCTAGCAGCTATTCTGTTGGGAGGCAAAGATCGATATAAAAAGGTCATAGATGCCTTAGCACCGAAGCTGGAGTTAATCTTTAGGAATATTTTATCACATAAAGTTCTGGAGATTTATGGCAGGGATAAAACTACTATTCAAGAGAAACTAGGTTTACCCACAGCTAGATTAGATAAGCTTGAAGCTAAAGACATTTATCAAGGCTGGGGAAACTGGGATAAAAATTTTCCAGATGAGCCACTTGTTCCTATCGTATGTGACTGGTACCAATATGTTGTACCGGTGAGAAATGTCTGTGCTCATGAAGAGTTACACAGAATGACCGAGAAGGAATTGAAAGAGGGGGTTGAGAAAATCTTTGAGATTCTTAGTCGGTTTTTTGAGTTATGGAGTCGGAATAGAGAAGAATATGGTTATGCAAGACCGCAATTTTCAAAGAGTCAAAAAGCTATCAAGTGAAACGGCCTGCATTTAATACTTTATAAATAGCGACATTTTGGCAAAGAAGAACTGTTCATTCCAAGGTGCCAAAACTAATCTTTATCGTCATCTGTGTAAAAGCACGACAAAGACCGTCTTGCCATCGCAGATGAAAACCTGCCGAAAGGAGGACAAAAGTTCAATATGTCTAATATAAAGACCGTCGAAGAAAGGAAAAAGAAATATTTCCCATATAACACCTTTGAGAGAGCCTCACAAGATGTTGTGTTGGTGTATCCAAAAAATAAGACAGCTATTGGATTGAATTGGCTAGATACAGTCGACGCGCTTCAGAGAATTGTCGACTTTTTGGCAGATATCACAGGGTTGAAACTAGAAGGTGGCTTGAACTTGGAAGATGAAGGTGAAAGATTTGATAAGATCGTAGTAGTTGGTTATAGACGTAATGAGGATCTGGTCTCCAATGAATGCAATCCAAGTTGGGTCTCAGACAATACGACAAAGTTACCCTGGGATTGTTTGCAGATAGAAAATAAAACAATAACTTCGTGTACACATGAATTGGTGCATCCATTTTTAAAGATTTTCTTCCATAAATCAAAAAGCTTGCGCAGGAGAGAGGAAAATGAAATAAATTGGGGAGATGGATTTTGCGATTTCTTGCGTATCTTCATTATAGATTTTCTGGATATGGACCTGAAGGAACAAATCAATGGAAAGGAATACAATTGGAAAGAGGATAGTTTTGAGGGATATATGAGGAGCACAGAAAAAACCGGAGAGAGTTGGAAAACTCACCATAAACCTGCCCTGCAGTTACTGAGCCAATTTAGAAAATATAGATGGGCAGATGGGTATCGAGAAAAAAGCGAAATAGAAGTCTTGAAGGTTTTTCTACAAGCTCTCTCTAGCAAAGAGGATTTAGAAAAGGAGATAACTGAAGATTATCACAATATATTGTAATCACCAAATCTTTATCGCTTCCAGGAGAGAACGGGAATGGACAATGCATCTTTGCTTTACGAAGAAATAAAGAGTTATGCCGATATTCAAAAACTCATAGGAACCCATGAGGATATTTTCATCGACTTCAAAGAGGCACAAGACCCTAATACTGGTAAGAGGCGTTCCGTAGCAACGGAACAGAAAGTCGGTTTAAGCGTCATGAAAAATATCCTGATTAAACAATTCTTCCTGTCTGTCTTGTTTTTGTTCTGTCTTTTTCTGTGTGTAAGCACGACAAAGACCGTCTTACCATTAAGTGAAAGCCAGCATTTTGCTATATTCCCAACTTAAAGGCGTCAATCCGCACCTTTCTTTATTCTTGTTGACTTTTCAGAGAGCATAGATTTACAATATTTCACGATGGAGGTAAGTTGTGGTGGTTCGCAAAGTGGGTAACAGGAACTACCAGGTACGGTTCGTTATTTGTTTATCGGATTATGCGAGCAAAAAGTTCGTACACTTAGGCAAAATCACGGCTTCGGATTAAATGAAAATGGAGGAAGGAGAAATGCCGCTAAAACCTCCCAAATACGTCAAGACCGTTCAGGATCTGATATACTGGTTATATGCTGAACTCATAGCTAAATCAGCAGGTTTTGCGGGCAACTATGGGTTTGTGGTTTCCCGTTACAAAAAACTAAAATCCGGAGAAATGGAATGGTCATCGTCTATACGAGACCACCAGAAGGAGTGGGAAAAGGGCAAGGTGTGCGCATATTGTGATGCAACCCAAAGCCTCACCATAGATCACATAATCCCTGTATCCAGAGCAGGCGTAGACGTAAGAGTAAGAAACCTTTTAGATTCATCGGACAACTGCGTTTGGGCATGTAGGAAGTGCAACAGCAGCAAAGGTGATCGGGATATTTTTGAGTGGTATGGTCAGGAACGTTTAGACGAAATTCCGAAACTGGTTAGTTCAAAATTTCTAAAACTATCATACAGACTGCACGAAACCCAAGGCACCCTTAATATGGAGGATCCGAATATAGATGGTGTTCTGGACATCTACGACTTGGGGGTCGTAATCACCTACTTGATTTCCAAGCTATCTAAGAAGCAGAAATAAAGGTGGCTTTTGATAACTCAAGAGTCATACCTATTTTTTACGATTCTGCCCAAAGAGCCAGTTTCTTTGCCTCTCCTTCGCCAAGCTATCCGGTTGCAGACCTTCGGTTTTAAGGTTAATCATCTTTTTGTAGATTCAGTTTTCGGAGGGGGTTGTGGGTTTCGAGTAGCATCTGAATAGAAAGCCGGTAAATACTCATCAAAAGGGCTTGTAAAACGCAGGGGGTTTATTGCATTTTGCAAGATTATTTCATAAGAATTTTAACTACAGACCGAACTATCCGCTAACATATTGGATATTTTTGTGAATCCCGATATTAGAAAAAGCTGTTTGGGTTCTGGCAAATCAAGCTAGGGAGGAGGTACATATGTTTACGAAATCACGTATGTCATGGAAACGCTTGTTCTGGATGATTCTTGTTGCTCTGTTTGTGTTTCAAGTCGAGTTGTATGGTCAAGATTTTACTGGTTTTGACTCTACAACGTTACTCCCAATTACAGATTTATCCGGAGATTGGGGATTGAAGATTGTCGTACTAAATGTAGGACAAGCAGATGCAATACTCATTATTACGCCAAACGGTGATGTTGCCTTGATCGACTCTGGAAGGGATTCAAACCACGGTCGAAAAATCGCTGAATTCCTCAAATCAAAGGCACTGAATTCTGTAGGTAATCTCAAGACGATTGACCTTTTATACACGACTCACTATGACCTAGACCATATCGGAGGGATCACTACCCTTGTTGGGCAAGGCATAGCAATCCGCGCAGCGTTTGATCAAGGATTATCAAAGAAACGCCATCAACAGTATAATAGCTACGAAAATTATGTTGCTGTAATAGGTGATCCGAATGATAATCTGAAGCAGGATGATAATGAGCCGAACTTTGTGCGCCATGCAATCCATTATGGGGAGTCGAGACTATGGGATCTGGTGGTAAGGTAAAAATACGCTGTGTTGCTGTAAAAGGTGACACGAAAGGAAATAACTACGACTTGGACCTCGATCCATCTAGCGAGGACATCAATGAAAACCCTGGCAGTATTGCCTTGCTCGTGCGTCTTGGTGAATTTGAGTTTTATACAGCGGGAGATCAGACCGACGATGACTGGAAAGGATATCCACCAGTCGAGGAAAATGTATTAGATTCGGGAGCGATTATTGGCGGTAACGACATTGATGTCATCAAGGTTAGTCATCATGGATCTGATACGAGCACCAGTAAAGCGCTTGCAGAGAAGATGCTACCGGAGGTTGCAATCATGTCTACAAAATATACAAAGGACCAGCTTCCCAAGAAGATTGTCCTGAAACAGTTTCAGGATAATCGCTGCTACGTGCTAATTACCGGTGACGGAACGAATCCTGATACACTGGATTACACGGACTCGTGGGTGACTGACGAGGATGACAATTTCACAGCATCAGATGCGGCTGTGTATAACGATCAGGGAAATGTGACAGTTCTGGTCTCCAGCGATGGAAGCCGCTATACAGTAATTGGCGATTCGTTTGGAAAGACCTTCAGTGCCCGAGACGGGGATAATGCACGTTAAAAGACATGATAGAATTTCAGAGGAAAACAAAGATCGTACCCTAACTAACTAATTAAAAACCCTAACGTTGACGACTTCTGTGTAAAAGCACGACAAAGACCGTTTTACCATAAGTGAAAAACCTAATATTTCCTGAATTCCTAAACATAAAAGGCATCAAGATGACGCCTTTTATTTTTTGTTGACATTTCAGTTAGCAGAGATTATACTATGCCTTGATGCGGTTGAGTTGCGCTAGGTTGATTCTCTTCACCAATCAAGAAGCTGTTGAGTTTTGATCACTACCAAAGCTAGTTAAGCAAGATAGGTACTGCTTCGGGGGAAGTGTATATATAGTGCGGGTATAGGTCATGAAACGGTAGCTTTTAATTCCTATATCGTATGTGGATTTGAAGACATTCGTTGATCGAGAAATATAGACAGGGAGGGTGATACATGCGTGACAGGTTGTTGCCGGATATTCCGCTCTGGTCATTTAGGATTTCGATAGTTATTGGTGTGTTAGCTATTCTGCTCTTAACAAGATTTCAGAATTTTTACTTTCCTGAGTCTAGTCCAATTGATAATGTAACGGGTTTTCCTCTTCTAGATCCACTTCTTATCCATTTATATTCTGGTATTATTCTTTCTTTGGTCATATTTTGGGGGAGTTTTTATTCAGATAAGCAGAAAAATCCTATTTTAAACTTACTAAAAGCCTTTGGCTTCACTTTCTTACTCGTTTCTTTTATATTTTTATTAGAAATTCTCTTGGAGGAATATTGGTTGAAGCCAGCCTTTTTCTATAATAGACCACCTCAAGAGTATCAGAAACCAGACACATGGCTTACTGCTTACATTGAAAGCTTAATGGGATGGAATTCAGAGCCTGGTGCACCAACATCAACTCCTTCGGGATTTGTCATGAGGCAGCTTTTTCTTTCTTTTCTTCTGCTGATTTATGGGGAAACACTCAAAAAAGCATCGAAGTTAAAGAAGGTTCTTCTGGTTTACGGTCCTGCTTTGCTTTTTTTCTTGCTCGTTGTGTTCTTACGGGTTTGGAGAGGAAAGCATAGTTTCTTCGATGTAGGGATAGCTATAGGAACAGGAACTCTTCTATTTTGGCCTTTCTGGCTTTTCATTTATTCGATATTAGGCAAAGATGGCATGAAAATATACATCAGAGATTTTATAGTTCCGTCAGGATTTTTATTTTGTTTTTCATTTATCTTTTCTGGACACTCTACTTCATGGGCTTATGCTTCACTGATTATTTTTGGTCTGTTGGGCATAGGATATACAAAGGCTATCCAGGTTAGTGGGAGGAAATCGTGATATGAGTAGCCCTAGTTGGTATATGATACTTGGAATACCTGTGGTTACGGTTGTGGTCGCAGTTTTCATTATTCGAATGGTATTGGATCGTCTCGCTTGTCTCTATGGGCTTCCATACCAGTGGTATATTATGCCTGATTTAACAAGAAAATTTTCCTTAGTGAATCTTTTGTGGGCTTCTTTTCAGATGATACTTATATATATTTTCATTGGAGGGTTGTTTAGTCTAACGCAGGGAAGCTATGCTTGGTTTATTAATAATAAGCCGCTTGCAGGAAACCTTATATATGGTGGTATTATAGGTATAGTAACTGTTGCTATCGGAAGAATTCTCTCATTTTTTTACTCAAGATTTGTAGTCAGAGGATTATTGCTTATAATTCTTGTTTCCTTTTGCTTATTCACTATACAACGAATTTTCTTCCCTGATTTATACCTGGCTCTAACGGATACTTTTATTAGGGAAGACGGACAAATTGATAGTTTTATTACTTTTGTACCTTTACTCTCTATCTGCATGTTTCTTTGTGTAGAAGTGGGGATATTTGTTAAGTACAGAAATTCTATTCCTGTTTCAGGAGTAAAGGAAATTACACAGTCGCCAAGGGATGCTAGTGTTTACATATCTAGACAAAACATTGATAAACTCTTCGCTAAAAGGTTTAAGGCGATGATAGATAAAGATGGATTTCTATCCATAAAATGGGTGTCCAATTCGACTTCGGATGTAATTCTAGATTCAATGCTTACCTACACAAAACTTATTGGGAAATTTGACCTGCTTTCTTCTTATAATGGGTGTGATAAAGTAAAAGCGAAAGTTCAAGGAGGATTCCCGTCGGAGTTTCGTTACAGAGCAAAACTTCCCACTCCTCGATTTATAATATTGAATGATAAAGAGGTTATAGTTACTATTCCCTGTCCTTATGAGAACGATGATAGTTCATCTAATTTGGCTGTTCTTTTAGAAGATCAAGTTGAGGAAGTATTGTACTACCGAGGTTTTTTTGACGACTTATGGCGGGATTCGGAAGCTTTTCTATGACATAAAAACCCGTCTAAATTTGACGGGATTTTTATAACTTAGTTGTTTTTAGATAGCTTTTTTCGTTGTAAAATATACGTTATTTGGTAAACCGCACTAGCAAATAAGGTAATAACAAGTGCTACTGGTAAAAGCAAAGTTCCAATAGGATGAGATGGTTTTCCCAACCATAAGATTGAACTTGCTATTATTGGCCATAAAAGTGCTCCTGTGAGAAACTCACGTGAATTAAAAACGACTCCAGCCACAAGAATAGTGAGGATCCCACAAATAGATGAAAAAAGAATAAGATACCATCCAAAAGTTTTAAGGTGCGTTACATAAAGAGCTATTCCTAGGATAGTAAGACCACCCATTATAACACTAATTAGTATTCACTGATTTTCTTTTAGTCTTATTGTCAACATAAATATTAGGTCACATTGATCAAGTTGCTCTTGAGACCATTTGAGAATAAACA